>ERZ773007.586-NODE-586-length-18100-cov-150.929454_pt1 | contig 18100 bp, 13 predicted proteins | sample MGYA00580665_ERZ773007 | MGnify/ENA primary metagenome ERZ773007 (study PRJEB29015, sample SAMEA2738122) | human oral metagenome | biome: human oral; feature: human-associated habitat; material: saliva | place: China | collected 2167 ... | reverse complement strand
AGACGCTGATGTCGCCCTGCGTGGGGGTGGCCAGGCCGAGGACGATGTCCAGGAACGTGCTCTTGCCTGCGCCGTTGACGCCGAGGAGTGCCACGATCTCGCCGGGCATGAGGGTCAGGCTGACGCCGCGCAGCGCGTCGACGTGGCCGAAGGACTGGTGGATGTTCGTCGCCTGAAGGGCGGGAGTTGCTTCTGCGTTCATGACTCCCAGTCTGCGCTCGTATGTATGGGGCCGGAAGTGTCCTTTGATGCAGGTGGTGCCATGACAAATGTCAGGGGGCGTGGGTGCTGGTCTGTAGGGGCCCGTGGGGGCGGGGGCGCGCCGCGCTCTGCAGGTTCTCGTGATGGTTGCAACAGTTCTTGGTGAAGGAGTTCGTTGTAGCCAATCTTGGTCGCGGTTCGCGTGGTCGGTAGAGGGGGCCGGCAGTGACGACGGTAACCGTCCCAGCAAAAGTCGCACGTAATTTAACTCGGTCATTTTTCGAGATAGCCCACAAACGTTGCAATTCCAACGGTCGGATGTCACAGTCTGAAACATGTTCCGGGGAATTACGTGCGACATTGCTTCGGTTGGGCGGTCACCCCCTCAAGTCGCGACCTCACCGCCACCAAATGGGGGGAATTGCATTATTAGAGGCGCGACACGCCGGCGACACGCCGAAGGGAGGCTCCTAATGCTGCAAAACCCCCATCGCCACCGGTGTGGCGAGCGCCGGTGGGCTCGGGCCAGGCCACGGTGCCCGCGGGGGAACCGTGGTGAGCGCCAGATTAGTTTCGCACGTAATTCAACTCGGTCATTTTTCGAGATAGCCCACAAACGTTGCAATTCCAACGGTCGGATGTAACAGTCTGAAATATGTGGAGGGGAATTACGTGCGACATTGCTTCGGTTGGGCGGTCACCCCCTCAAGTTGCGTCCTCGCCGCCACCAAACGGGGGGAATTGCATCATTAGAGGCGCGACACGCCGGCGACACGCCGAAGGGAGGCTCCTAATGGTGCAAAACCCCCATCGCCAGCGGTGCAGCGAGCGCCGGTGGGCTCGGGCCAGGCCACGGTGCCCGCGGGGGGAACCGGGGTGAGCGCCAGATTAGTTTCGCACGTAATTTAACTCGGTCATTTTTCGAGATAGCCCACAAACGTTGCAATTCCAACGGTCGGATGTCACAGTCTGAAATATGTGGAGGGGAATTACGTGCGACATTGGTGACCGGCGGGCATGACTGATCAGTACATAGCGGCACAACAGAGCTGACTAGCAACCCGCCACAGGCGAAACAGCAACAGGCCTGAAGCACCGCGACGGACACATCAAGCAGCCTGGCGCACCAAGCAGCCCGGCCCGACGAGGCAGGAACGCGCAGCCCGGAACCCGGGCACAGCAAGCAGCCCGGCACACCAGGCAGCCCGGCCCGACGAGGCAGGAACGCACAGCCCGGAACCCAGGCACACCAGGCAGCCCGGCCCGACGAGGCAGGAACGCACAGCCCGGAACCCAGGCACAGCAAACAGCAAGGGGCCCGAAGCGCCGCGCTTCGGGCCACCGCGTGCGTCAGCTCACAGGTTGAGCTGAATGTTGCGGCCGGGGACGGCCTCGATCAGCTCGCGCGTGTAGTCCTGGACCGGGTTGTTGAACAGCTCGTCCGTCGAGTTGGCCTCGACGAGCTTGCCCTTCTCCATGACGATGACGTCGTCGGCGATCTGGCGGACGACCGCCAGGTCGTGCGTGATGAACAGGTATGACAGGCCCAGCTGGGCCTGCAGGTCGTTGAGCAGGTACAGGATCTGATTCTGTACCAGCACGTCCAGGGCGGAGACGGCCTCGTCCAGGACGATGACCTCCGGGTTGAGCGCGAGGGCGCGGGCGACGGCCACGCGCTGGCGCTGGCCACCGGAGAGTTCGTTCGGATAACGACGCATCGCGGAGCGAGGCAGCGCCACCATGTCGAGCAGCTCCGCGGCGCGCTCGACGCGCAGCTTCTTGGGGTTGAGCTCGCGCTTCTCGGCGGCAGACAGAGTGCGAGACCCTTCCGAGGCCTCGACGAGTTTCGTCATCCACTCTTCGGGTTCGCGACCGGTGGCCTCGGCGCGCTTGATCTCCTGGGCGGCGTACTCGAGGGTGCCGTAGCCGTGAATTTTCAGCGGTTCCTCGATGAGGCGGTAGATCGAGTACATCGGGTCCAGTGACCCGTAGGGGTTCTGGAAGACGGCCTGGAGGCGGCGGCGCAGGTGGAACAGTTCCGTGCGGCTCATTGTCGAGGTGTCGACACCGTCGAAGAAGATTGTGCCAGCGGTGGGTTTGAGGAGCTGCAGGATCATGTTCGCTGCGGTCGACTTGCCGGAGCCGGATTCGCCGACGACGGCGAGGGTCGTGCCGCGACGCAGCTCGAAAGAGACGTTGTCGACAGCCAGGAAGGTATTGTTGCCCTTTTTAGCGCCGCGGATGTCGAACTCTTTGGTGAGGCCTTCGACGCGGATGATGGCCTCCGTGGAGGTCGATCCTTTGCCGGCGCCCGTGAGTTCCTCCTCGGTGACGGAGATGCCCTGCTTGTGGGCGGATTCGATGCGGGCTGAGGCCAGGGAGGGCGCGGCTGACACGAGGCGCTTCGTGTAGGGGTGGCGCGGGTGCTGGAGGATCTCCAGGGCGGGGCCGGACTCGACGATGCGACCGCGGTGCATGACGACGAGCTGTTCGGCGCGTTCGGCTGCCAGGCCGAGGTCGTGCGTGATAAACAGCACGGCGGTGCCCATTTCAGATGTCAGCTTGCCGAGGTGGTCGAGGATGCGGCGCTGGACGGTGACGTCTAGGGCGGAGGTGGGTTCGTCGGCGATCAGCAGCTTGGGGTGCGCGGCCATGCCGATGGCGATGAGGGCGCGTTGGCGCATGCCGCCGGAGAACTCGTGCGGGTACTGCTTGGCGCGGCGCTCCGCATCGGGCAGGCCTGCTTCCTCCAGAAGCTGGGTGACACGCTGGCCGACTTCGGACTTGGGTACGACGTTATTCGCGACCAGGGCTTCCTTGACCTGCGTGCCCACTCGGAGCACGGGGTTCAGGTTGCTCATGGGGTCCTGGGGGACCAAGCCGATGCCGGAACCGCGCAGCGACACCCACTCGTTGGTGGACAGGTGGGTGATGTCGCGTCCGTCGAATTCGATGGTGCCGCCCGCGACCTTGCCGGTGCCGGGCAGTAGGCCGATGACGGCGGCGGCGGTCGTGGACTTACCGGAGCCGGATTCGCCGACGATTGCGACGGTCTGGCCGGGGTAGATGGTCAGGTTAGCGCCGCGTACGGCGGGGACGACGCCCGTTGAGGAGGTGAAGGTGACCTCGAGGTCGGTGATTTTGAGCAGGGGGCGCTCGTCGTCGGGGTGGATGGGGGACGAGGCCGGGGCCGCGCTGGGGGCGACGGCTCGTTCGACGATCTCTTCCATCTCCTTGTCGGAGAGCTGGGGGGTGTTCGTTTCGCTCACTTGCGTGCCTTCGGGTCGAGGGCTTCGCGCACGGCGTCACCCATCATGATGAAGCTGAGGACGGTTAGGGCCAGGGCGGCGGCCGGGTAGAAGAGCACCATGGGTGCGTCGCTGAGCTGGTCCTTGGCTGTCGAGATGTCGGCGCCCCAGGAGACGATCGTGGGCGGCAGGCCGATGCCCATGAAGGACAGGGAGGCCTCGGAGACGATGAAGGTGCCCAGTGCGACGGTCGCGTACACGATGATGGGGGCCATCGAGTTGGGGATGATGTGGCTCATGAGGATGCGTCCGCGCGAGGCGCCGGTGGCGCGTGCCGCGGTGACGAATTCTTCGTTCTTGGCGCTCATGACGGAGCCGCGCGTGATTCGCGCGATGGATGTCCAGGCGAAGGTTGACAGGACGACGACGACCATGGCGATGGAGCGTGACTCTTTGAACATCTGCATGAAGACGATGGCCGCCAGGAGCAGAGGGATCGCGAAGAAGACGTCGGTGATGCGAGAGAGCAGCGAGTCAATCCAGCCGCCGACGTAGCCGGCGATGGCACCGATTGTGCCGCCGATGATGACGACGGCGATCGTGGTGAGAACACCGACGGAGACGGAGGCGCGGGCCCCGTAGATGACGCGCGAGTAGATGTCGCAGCCTTGCTTGTCGAATCCGAAGGGGTGGCTCCACAGTTCGGGTGCTTTCAGTGAACGTGCGAGTTCGCAGTAGCGCGGGTCCTGGCTGGTGAACAGCGACGGGAAGAGCGAAATCATGATGGCCACGAAGATGATGACGGCTGCGAACCAGAAGAGGGGGCGGACGCGCAGTCGTTTCCAGGCTTCGCCCCACATCGAGGAGGGGGCACCCTCGTCGGGTACGGCGTCGACGGCTCCGAGGCCGGTCTCGTCGATGTCGGAGACGTAGTGGTCCTGCCCGGCGCGGGTGCGGGCAATGTTGGCGGAGGGAATGATGTCACTCATAGCGGATCCTCGGGTCGAGCACGGCGTAGAGAAGGTCAACGACGAGGTTGGCCAGGATGTACACCAGGACGAGCACGGTTGTGATGGAGACGACGGTGGGGGCTTCGCCTAGTCGGATGGCCTGCCAGAGCGTGCCGCCGACGCCGTTGATGTTGAAGATGCCCTCGGTGATGATGGCGCCGCCCATGAGGGCGCCGAGGTCGCCGCCGAGGAAGGTGGCGACGGGGATGAGGGAGTTGCGCAGGATGTGGCGGGACATGACGGCGCGGTTGGTCAGGCCCTTGGCGCGGGCGGTGCGCACGTAGTCGGCGGAGACGTTCTCGGAGACGGACTGGCGGGTCAGTCGGATGACGTAGGCCAGGGAGACGCCGCCGAGCACCATGGCTGGCATGGTGAGGGAGGCGAAGTCGACGGAGACGCTGGCTGTGACCGGTAAGACTCCGAGTTTGATGCCGAGGAGGAATTGTAGGACGAAGCCGAGGACGAAGGTCGGCACCGAAATCAGCAGGAGTGAGAACACGAGGATCGTGGAGTCGAACCAGCCGCCGCGGCGAACGCCGGCGATTGTGCCCAGCGTGATGCCGAAAATGGACTCGATGGCGAGCGCGTAGACGGCCAGCGCCATCGTGGTGGGGAAGGCTCGAGCCATGACGTCGATGACGGGCTGCTGGTTGAAGGATTTGCCGAAGTCAAGGGTGAACACACCTTTGAGGTAGAGCAGATACTGCATCCAGAAGGGCTGGTCGAGGTGGTACTCGGCGCGGATCTTTGCGGCGGCTGCCTCAGTGAGGCCGCGGTCGCCGCCGAGTGCGGCGACGGGGTCACCTGGCATGAGGTAGACCATCGCGAAGATCAGAAAGGTGGCTCCGAAGAAGACCGGGATGGTCTGGAGGAGTCGCCGTCCGATGTAGCGGAGCATGGGCAATCCTTTAGGTTCGTGTCGAGGGATGGGCGCTGTGCCGCTCCCGATCGTGCGCCCCGCTGGGGGCGGGGCTGCCTATGTGTCCCATCATAGGGTAAAGAATGGGCAAATGAGTAGTGGGGGTCGTTATGTGGCCAGCGAATCAGGTGTGTTTCCCTGATTGTGGTTGACAGGTGTGGTCTGCGATGTGGGCATCGACGAGGCTGGGGGCGCGTTTGGTGCGCGCGTGGCCCGTGTGTTGGCGTGGGTTCTGGGTTTAGTGGTGGTTGCTGCGCGAAGGGGGGGTGGGCGGCTGCTGCCACCCACCCCCCTTCGTGAGGATGGTTCCTAAGAACTCACTTCTTGTCTGTCGAGGTCTTGGTGATCTTGTAGGCGACCGGTAGTCCGTGCCAGTCGAAGGTCACATTGTCGACCTTGTCGTTCCATGCGCCGTTGACGTTGTAGTACCACAGCGGGATGACGGGCAGGTCCTTCAGGAGGACCTCCTGGGCCTGCTGCATGATGGCGATGCCGTCTTCTTCAGTGGCGGCGCCGGCAGCCTGGGTGATCAGGTTGTCGAACTCCTGGGAGGAGTAGAAGCCCTTGTTGGAGGCTGCGCCGGTCACGTACAGCGGCTGCAGGAAGTTGTAGATCGACGGGTAGTCGGCCTGCCAGCCGGAGCGGAAGGCTGCGCCAATCGTCTTCTCATCCTCCTGCTGGAGCATGGTCTTGAAGTCGACGATCGGCTTGCCTTCGGCGCTGATGTTCAGCGTGTTCTTGATGGAGTTCGCGGCGGCATCCACCCATTCCTTGTGACCGCCGTCAGAGTTGTAGGCGATCTCGAAGGTGCCGTCCCACGGGGCGATGGCGTCGGCCTGGGCCCACAGTTCCTTAGCCTTGTCGGGGTTGTAGGTCAGGACGTCGGAGCCTGCCAGGTTCTCGGAGTAGCCTTCGAGTGTGGGGGCAGTGAAGTCCTTGGCGGGGGTGCGGGTGCCCGAGTAGATCTGCTGGGTAATCTCGTCGCGGTTGATGGCCATGGAGATGGCCTGGCGGCGCAGCTGGCCTTCCTCGCCGGAGAAGTGGTCGAGGTACTGCGGGATTGTCAGCGTCATGATGCCGGCGTAGGGGTCATTGACGGAGCGTCCGGCGAAGGTGTCCTGGTAGGAGCCAATGGCCGAGGAAGGCATGGCGTCCATGACGTCCAGGTTGCCGGCCTTGAGGTCGTTGTAGGCGGCGTCCATTGACTGGTAGAACTTGAAGACGAGGCCTTCGTTCTGGGCCCTCTCGGCACCGACGTAGTAATCGTTGGGGACCAGGTAGATCTGGACGTTGTGATCCCAGGCGGTCTTGGAGGCGAGCTTGTAGGGGCCGTTGCCGACCGGGTTCTGGCCGCCGGCATCGGGGTCGTTCAGGGTGGAGTCGGGCAGTGGCGCGTAGGCGGTGTAGCCGAGGCGGCTGACGAGGTCGTAGCTGGGCTGCTTGAGTTTGATTGTGAAGGTGTAGTCGTCGACGACCTGGACGCCGGACAGGTCGCCGTTGCCCTCTTCGTTGGTGCCTTCGAAGGAGTCGAAGAAGGAGGCCTGCGTCTGTTCCTTGGTGGTGATGAGCTGCCAGGCGCGGACGAAGTTCTCGGCTTTGACGGGGGTGCCGTCGGAGAACTTGCGGTCCTGGTTGAGCTTGACGGTCCAGAGGGTGTTGTCTTCGTTGGGTTCGATGGATGCGGCGACGTCGAGGACGGGGGTGCCGTCAGTGTCGTAGCGGACGAGCTGGCTAAAGAGTGCGGACAGGATCTTGCCGCCGCCGTTTTCGCTGGTCATGCCCGGTAGGAGCGGGTTTTGCGGTTCGGAGCCGTTCATGACGACAGCGTTGGCGTTGACGCCGCTGGAGCATGCGCTCAGTGCGAGCGCAGCGCCGACGGGGATGGCGAGCCATGCCTTTTTCAGGTTCATGGTTACTTCCTCCTGGTTGATGGTTGGGACCGTGGGGCCTTGCCCGTGGTCATGGTCTGAGAGTAGCTCGTCTTTCGTGAAACGTAGTGGGTAAGTCCATCATGTGCGCATTACATTTTGGTTACAAACGTAAAAAGTAGGTCAAATAATGGTGTGCGTCACATAAAGGTTTAAATTTGTGGGCGACTACACGAGCAACGAGGCCGGGGTGCGAAACACGAACGCGCTCCCCAGCCCCGGCCTCGTCCACGGAAGGACACGTCAGGAAAGCAAACCCTTAGAGGACAGCCACTCCCGGGCGATCTGCGACGCCGACCGCTGCTCCTGCGTGGACGCGCGGTTCATCTCCACCAGATCCGCAGGCTCAAGCGCGGCGCTCACGCGGTTGATGACGGCGGCCGCCTCATCGTCCACGCGAGCCGAGGCCAGGGGGACGACGTGCGAGGCCAGGAACAGTCCCTGCGGATCCGCCAAGACCGTCAGAGTGCCGTCCGCCAGAGCCGGATCCGAGGAGTAGATGTTCGCCAGCTGAATGTCCCCGTCCCTCAGCGCCTTGACCGTGAGCGGGCCGCCCGAATCCTCGATCGGCGTGAAGGCCACCGTCACCCCGTAGGTCCGCGACAGGCCGGCCGGGCCATACGGGCGAGTCTCAAGCTCCGAGTTCCCGCCCAGGGTCAGCGGCCCCGCCCCGGCCAGGTCACCGATCGAGGCCAGCGAATGCTCCGCGGCGAAGTCCGAGGTCACCACATAGGAATCCTGGTCGGTCGCCGGCGCCTGGTCGAGGGCGCGCAGCCCCTGCGGAAGGACGCCGGTCAGCGCCGCGTAAACCTCATCCGTCGAACGGGCGGTCGCGTCGGAATCCAGGTATTGCAACAGGTTGCCCGTGTACTCGGGGAACACGTCGATCGAACCGGCCCAGAGCTCGGGCATGTAGACCTCGCGCTGGCCGATGCGCATCTGTCGATCCACCGTGTAACCGGCGTCCTCCAGGGCCTGCGCGTAGACCTCGGCGATGATCTCGTTCGAGTAGTAATCCTGCGAGCCCACGACGATCGTCGACGAGGTCGTGGTGCCCCCGTCGACGGTCTGTGCCGACCCGCAGGCGGCCAGGACCAGGGTGGACGCGGCGGCGGCCGCAAGCGTGATCATCGAGCGTTTCATAGTGACTCCTTGAGTGAATTGTTCCCCGCGTCAACGCGCGAGTGAGTGCGGGCGGGAATCGCGCGGCTCGCGACCGCCAGCACAGCATCCGCGAGAAGGGCGAGCGCGACGACGACGATTGCGCCGCCGATCATTTGCGCGTAGTCGCGGGTCTTCAACCCCGCGTAGAGGAAGCGGCCCAGACCATAATTCGCCGTGTAAGCCGCCAGGGTCGTCGTCGCGATCACCTGCAAGGTCGCCGAGCGCACACCCGCCGCGACGAGGCCCGCCGCGTGGGGCGCCTCGACGCCCACAAGAATCTGACGCTCAGTCAACCCCATTGCGCGTGCGGCATCCACCGTCGCGCGCGGCGTCGAGGCGATCCCCGAATACGTCGCCGACAGCAGCGGCGGAACCGCGAGCACCAGAAGCGCCAGCGTCGGGGCCGCCAGGCCGATGCCCAGCCACAGGCCCGCGAGCGTCAGCACGCCCAGGGTGGGCACCGCCCGGGCCGCGCCCGTCGCACCCACCAGCCACCGGCCCCTGCCCGTGTGTCCGATCCACGTGCCCACGGGCAGAGCCACCAGCGCCGCAAGCGCGACGACGAGGAGAGTTAAACCCAGGTGCTCGGCGCTCCGGGCCAGGATCCCCGACTCGCCCACCCAATTCGCCGGGCTCGCAAGCCAGCTCAGGGCTTCCCAGAGGATATTCACGCCCTCCTCCTCGCCCACGGGGTCAGCGCCCAGCCGATCCCCTGCACGGCCGAGTCCACCGCGAGCGCCAGGAGCACCGTCGCGACCAGGCCGGCCACGACCTCGGCGGTGATGCCGCGCTGAAAACCGTCCGTGAACAGCGTGCCCAGCGAGCGCACCCCGATGAATGCGCCCACCGTCACGAGCGACACCGTGGACGTGGCGACCACGCGCGTCCCCGCGATGATGACCGGCGTCGCCAGGGGCAGCTCGACCTCCACGAAGCGCCGCGGCAGGGAGTAGCCGCACGCGTTCGCCGCCCGCAGGGTCGCGCCCGGGATCGCGCGGAAACCCTCGGCCGCCTGGCGCACCAGGACGGCCACGCCGTACAGGGTGAGCACCGCGATCATGTTCGCGCTCGAGCGCAGCGCCACCCCGATGATCACCGGCACCACCACCAGAAGCGGCAGCGACGGCACCGCGTACAGGGCCGACAGGGCCGACAGCGCCCAGCCGCCGCGGCGCGAGAACGCCGCCCAGCGGGCGATCGGCACCGAGGCCGCGACCGAGAGCGCGATCGCCGGCAGGGCGATCCACAGGTGCTCCGCGGTCAGCTCGCCGATCAGCGCCAGGTTCGAGGACAGCCAGGTCATGGGCGCGCTCCGGCGGGCCGAGCGCCTCCACGCGGCGCGGGCGAGGGGGCCGAGGCCTCGTCCCCTCCCTGGGTGAGCGTGCCCTGCGTGAGCGTGCTCTGGGTGAGCGTGCCCACCGGGGTTCCCGCCTCGTCCATGACCAGGCCGTGGGAGCCCGTCACGTGCACCGGGCGCGCCGCGCGCGAGGCCCCCACGAAGTCGGCGACGAACGCGCAGGCCGGGGAGGTGAGCAGATCGAGCGGGCGACCCGCCTGCTCGATGTGCCCGCCCGTGGACAGGACCGCGACCTGGTCGCCCAGGGTGAAGGCCTCGTCCACGTCGTGCGTCACGAACAGGATCGTCGTACCCAGCGAGCGCTGAATCTCCTTCAATTCCCGCTGCAGATCCGCGCGCACGAGCGGATCGAGCGCGCCGAAAGGCTCATCCATCAACAGGATGTCCGCGCGGTTCGCCAGCGCCCGCGCGACCCCCACGCGCTGACGCTGCCCGCCCGACAACTCGGAGGGGTAGCGATCGGCCATCTGCGTGTCCAGGCCCACCAGCTCCAGGAGCTCGAGGGCGCGCTCGCGGGACTCCTTCTTGCCGGCGCCCTCCAGGCGCGGCACGGTCGCGATATTGTCCGCGATCGTGCGGTGCGGGAACAGGCCGCCTTCCTGCAGGACGTAGCCGATCGAGCGGCGCAGGCGCACCGGGTCCTCGTCCGCGACGTTGGCGCCGCGCACGAAGACCGCGCCCGAGGTCGGGGTGACCATCGCGTTCACCATCCGCATGAGCGTCGTCTTTCCGCAGCCCGAGGTTCCCAGGAGGACCGTCGTCGAGCCGCGCTCGACGTGGAGGGAAAAGTCCTCGACGGCCCTCGTTCCGCCCGGGTAGGTCTTCGAGACGTGGTCGAAGCGGATCATGCGCGCCCCTTCCCGCGTGCCGGCGCGTCCGCGCGCGTCGGGTCCGCGGCCTCGTCAATGAGGGCGAGCGCGTGGGCGAGGCGTTCGCGCTGGCCCGGGGAGAGGGGAGCGAGGAGTCGTTCCTGCTCGGCGGCGACGATGGCCTCGGCGCTGGCGAGGTGGGTCATGCCCGTGTCGGTGACCGTCAGGATCGTGGCGCGGCGGTCGTGCTCGCACGGCGTCCGATGGAGCAGGCCGTCGCGGTGCAGGCGGTCGACCAGGCGCGAGGCCGCGCCCAGCGTGATGCCCTGACTCGCGGCCACCTCCTGGATGCGGCAGGCGGGGGTGTCGCGCACGGCGTGCAGGACCAGGAAGCGGCCCAGTGACAGGGGGTTGTTCGCCTCGCAGAGCGCGGACTCGACCGCGTTCCAGGCGCGTAGTTCCGCGCCCACGAGGGCCGTAAACAGCGATGATGCATCCGTTGCCATGGTCAACACATTACGTGGAAATAATTGATATGTATAGTGAGTGTGAGGGGGGACTCGTTGATGCTTACGCGAAATAGGTCGCCGCTGTGTGCTCGTCGGACGGCTCTCGAACCGTGTGTGGGGCGTCGTCGGCGGGCCCCCGTGCGGTGCTACAGTGCGTGGTGTCGGCGACTGACAAGCGTGCCCCTCGCTTGGTGTGCGGCGGTTTCCAGTGGCGGGTGAGTTTTCTTGGCGCGTCAGGCGTCTATCAATGAGGAGTGTCAACGGTGCGAAAACGTCTCTACTCTCTGCTCAACGGCGATGGGAAAGCAGCAATGTGGTACGGGCGCGTCATGACCGTGCTTATCATCGCCAGCCTTCTTCCCCTGTGCTTCAAAGGATCCAGCCCCATCCTCGAAACGATCGAGTACGCGTGCGTCCTCGTGTTCATCGTCGACTACCTGGCCCGCTGGGCGACAGTCGACTACAAGCTACGCAAAGGCGCGTTGTCGTTCCTGATCTACCCCTTCACGCCGATGGCCATCATCGACCTGGCGTCGATCCTGCCCGTCTTCAACGCCCTCAACGACGCGCTACGTACCCTGCGAGTCCTCCGCCTGTTCCGCACGCTGCGGGCCTTCAAGCTCATCCGCTACTCGAAGAGCACCACCGCCATCGCCGCCGTGTTCGAAAAACAGCGGGAGGCGCTGCTGGCCGTCCTCTGCCTGGCGATCGGCTACATCCTCGTCAGCGCCCTCGTCATCTTCAACGTCGAGCCGGACACCTTCAACACCTTCTTCGACGCCGTGTACTGGGCGGTCGTCTCCCTGACGACCGTCGGCTACGGCGACCTCTACCCCTCCTCCGACGTGGGGCGCACCATCGCCATGATCTCCTCACTCATGGGCGTCGCCGTCGTCGCCCTGCCCTCGGGCATCATCACCGCCGGCCTGCTCGACGAGCTGCGCGGCGGGGCGGACGACTGAGCGCCGGGCCGCGCCCTAGCGGTCTTCGCGCCCTTGCGGTCTTCGTGCCCTTGCGGTCTTCGGATCCCTCGTCGCTGTCGCTGCCCTCGGAGCCTCGGTCCTCCTCTGAAAGTCGCACGTAATTTTCAGTCGGTCACTTTGTAGGCGTGCCCGCAAACGTTGAAATTCTGCGCATCGCCACGATGGGGATCGGGGCGTGCCCGGGGAATTACGTGCGAAATTGGGAGGGATAAACGAGGCCGGGACCCAGCCACCCCCACCGCGCGGTGAGAGAACGACCAGACCCCGGCCTCGTCAATGAACGCGTCAGATCAGGCGTCAGCCTGCGGCGCAGGAGAGCGGCGACGCTTCGAATACGCCTCGCCCTCCAACTCCGAACCCGACGGCGCCGACGCTGGCGTCGCCGCCTCCAGGTTCGTGCCGCGCACCTTCGAAATCAGGCGCATCCCGTGGTAGATCAGCAGAGCCGCGCCAGTACCCAGCGCGATGCCCTCGAAAGACATGTCGCCGATCTTCCACGTGAAGTTCGCAATCGCGACGATCAGAGCGACCGCAGCGGTGTTCAAGTTCACCGGGTTCGAGAAGTCCACGCGGTTCTGCACCCAAATGCGCACGCCCAGCATGCCGATCATCCCGTACAGGACCGTGCCCGCACCGCCGAGGACACCAGCGGGAATCGTCGCAATCAAGGCGCCGAACTTCGGCAGCATCGACAAAACCAAAGCAACACCAGCCGCAATCAGGTAAGCAGCCGTCGAGTACACGCGGGTCGCCGCCATGACACCGATGTTCTCAGCGTAAGTCGTCGTACCCGAACCGCCGCCGCTACCAGCCAACATCGTGGACAAGCCGTCGGCCATAAGCGCACGGCCCGTCAGGTCATCCAAGTTCTCACCCGTCATCGCCGACACCGACTTCACATGGCCAACATTCTCAGCAACCAGGATGAACACAACCGGCAGGAACAGACCCAGGGTCGACGGGGCGAAGCTCGGAGCCTGGAACTCAGGGAAACCAATCCAAGCGGCCTTGCTCACCGTCGAGAAGTCCACCTGACCCTGAAGAATCGCGGCCACGTAGCCGATCAACACACCGATCAGGATCGACAGACGACCCAGGATACCCTTGAAAAGAACCGTCACCAGGCAGATCGACACGATCGTCACGACAGCCGTGATCGGACCTTCCTTCACCCAGTTCCACGCGGCGGGCGCCAAGTTCAAGCCGATGAGTGCCACGATCGCGCCCGTCACCACGGGCGGCATCGCCGCATCAATCCAACGCACGCCCGCGAAGTGAACGACCAAGCCGACGAGGGCCAGCGTCGCGCCAGTCGCTATGATGCCGCCGAGCGCATAAGAAGAACCCAGGGACGCAGACACCGCAGTGATCGGGGCGATCAAGGCGAACGAGGAACCCAAGTACGAGGGCAGACGACCCGCCGTAATCAGGAAAAACAGCAGCGTGCCGACCGCGGTGAAAAAAAGCGTCGTCGACGGAGGGAAACCCGTCAACAACGGAACAAGGAACGTCGCACCAAACATCGCGACCACATGCTGGGCGCCAATGCCAACGGTGCGCGGCCACGACAGCCGCTCACCCGGAAGGACGACGTCACCGGGATTAATAGATGTGCCGTTACCGTGAAGCTTCCAACGGAACAACGAAGTCTTCGTTTCGCTCATGCGCGTACAAATCCGATCAGTTGATGGGCGGGATGGCCGTACCGGTCGGAACACCAGGGTAGCGCGTTCAGGCGCCGGGCCGCGGAATTTACTACTGAAAAACCGCATCCACACGCAAAGTGTGGTGCACGCCCCTTCCCGTATGGGATAGTGGACGCATGAGCGCACAGGCACCAACCCCCACCCCCGCACCCAGCGGCGCGCTCCCGGGAATGACAGCCCAGGCCTCGTCGATGAGTGCCCCGCGCAGCGGCATGACCTCCCCCTACCCGAGGGCTCATGCCACGGGGACCGCAGGCGACCGCTTCGGGTATGCTCCCACAGCCCCAACACCGGTTCATCCAAGCATCACCCGCTTCCCAGGGACCGAATACGTCAACATGCGCGCAGTCTTCGCCGACGGAGGTTACACCTCGCCCAAACCCATCACCAACCCGCTGGCGCGAGCAGCCCTGTGGGTCAGCGTCTTCAGCGTCTTCATCATCCCACTGGTCCTCGCCGTCATCCTGGCGTCCATCGCCCTCATTCGCGCACTCAACCTACCCGACCGCGTCGGCATGCATGAATCCATCGCCGCCCTCACCTACAGCGCCGCCATGGCACTCATATTCATGCTCATCTGCCTGATGTAGCAGCGTCTGTGACCCGCTCCATTGGCGTGGATTGGCGCATCAAGGCGTTTATCGCTTATGATTGTCCGGCACGATGTGCACGGAGGATTCGCCTAGTGGCCTATGGCGCACGCTTGGAAAGCGTGTTGGGTGCAAGCCCTCGGGGGTTCGAATCCCCCATCCTCCGCCACTCAACCCCGGAACCTACCCAGGCTCCGGGGTTTTGTCGCCCGTGGCGCCCCGCGAACTGGGCCGCCGGGCAGCCTGCCCACTTGGGGGTTATGGGTTAAAGGATAAAACGTGTTGGTTTTGTGGTGACTTTTCGGCTTGATGGTGCGGGAAAGTTGGTGTTGGAGGTGGTTGTTTCATCGTGGGGGTATGAATACCCCCAAATGCCCGGCGTGCGAGCGAACGCGTGGGCGAACGCGTGGCCTGGTGTGGACACTCAGGTTCAGGGGCGCAGTTCGCCGAGGCGTGCTAGCTGCCTGCGTTCCTCGCCGCGCACGTGGGTCCGATGGTATGCGCGTGGGCGGCGCTGCCCCGAAACGCGGCCTCACTGACAGCAAGCGGGGGGAGTTGCGCCGTACGGGGACCCGTGCGTGACTTGCCTGCCGGTGACATCGCCACCAAATGGGGGGAATTGCACCATTAGGGGCGCGACACGCCGGCGACATGCCGAGGGGAGGCTTCTAATGCTGCAAAACCCCCCATCCAGCCCTGGGTGCGGAGGGGTCGCAGTGGTGAACTGCGTTCTGGAGTCGCCCGCGTCACAGAACATCTGGGCCATCACGCCTATGCTAGCCATTGTTCGTCGAGGTGGTCTGCACTGTGGGCGCGTGTAAGGCGGGGCGATGATAAACGCCGTTAGTGAGTCACCGACGGGGCCCTGCCGCACGGGCACGGGTAGGGCGGGGCGCGGGTAGGGCGGGACCCTGCAGCGCGGGCGCGGGTAGGGCGGGGCCCTGCTGCACGGGCGCGGGAAGGCTGGACGCGGGTAGGGCTGGCGCGGGTAGGCCGGGGGTCGACAAACGCCGGTAGGGCGTCGCCGGCAATGACAAGGGGACGCTATAGGCGAACAGCTCCGCAGCGACACTTGTAACCGATGAGGCGAAACACCCGATCGGGAAGACTCAACCCCAACGGATCACATGCAATTCCTCCCTAACGGGTGCAATCCTCCCGATCACGTGCAATCCTCCCGATGGGATGCCTCCCATCGGCGGCGCAAGCGCGCTAGCGCAATGACGGACGACGCAAGCGCACGTCACGGCCAACCCCCACCGTCGGCACGCCAGCGCCAGCGCCGCCGACGCCTCGCCGCCGACGCCTCGCCGCCGACGCCTGGGACCGAGCCGCGACCAACACGTTTTGTCCTATCACCCTGTGTCCGAAACCCTGTGCCCGGCAGTTGCGTAGCACACTCGTGGGCGGTGGCCCGAGCGGGAGAGGAGATGTGAACGAGCCTGCGGCTTGAAGGGGTCGCACAGATGCCCGGCCAGGCCCCGCAACCGCCTAAGGGCACTCCGACCGGGTTCTGTCTTCCCGCCATGTTGACGGTGTTGGGTCGGTTGTGAATCCCGGCCAGGCCCCGCAACCGTCTACGGGCACTCCGACCGGGTTCTGAGGCCGGGCCTCGCAGTCTGCGCTGCGACCCCAAAACCGGGCGGGTAGTGTCATGCTGAGCCCGGGCCTCGTCCCATCAGACCCCGAGACCTTCGACGATTTCGGCACCTGGGAGTGCGGCGAGGACCTCGCCGGTTACGAAAAGCTTCGACCGACGCAGGCCTGAGCCAATACAGCTCCAGCCGAACGCGCACGCCGAATCAATGAGGAGACGCCACGACGTGGGTACGCCCACCGGAGTGATCCCGCCGTACTCCATGCCCGATGCCTCGACGGCGCGTTCCTGCGGCCAAAAACTCGCTTTGCGAACATCAAGGCGCTTCTTGACGACGTGGTTGACATCAGCGTTCGTGGTCGCGCGCACCACACACGCGGCGATTCGTTCCTCGCCCGCGCGTTTGCCTGCCACCAAGATGCAATTCGATGACAGTGCCAGGTCCATGCCAAACTCGCGCGTCATCGTCTCCGTGTCCGCGAACTCCGGGTCAATCTCAACCACGAGCGCCGACGAGGCCGTGGCAACCCCACGCTCGGCCAGCGCAGTCAGCGCGGCGGCGACCGGCGGCGCAAGCAAGTCCAGGTGTTCCAGCGCGGGACGTGGTTCCAACGATCCGATTCCGGGAATGTCAATATCGCTCATGCGTCCAGAGTATGCCTGCCTTGTCGAAGGAGATGGCAATGGTCAACCGTCAAGCATGAGTGACGGCATGACCGTACCGAAAAAGTCGCGCCGCGGGCGAGTCATGCCAGTGCGTTCTCACTTGTCACCCGCCGCGGCTGCGCGCGAGGGCGAAAACCGTGTATGCTGAGGGTCGGTCCTCCGCGTGACGGTATCATCCGAACCTCCCCAGGGCAGGAATGCAGCAAGGATAAGGGTGCGCTGCCGGGTGCGCGGAGGATCCTCGTATATGTCGTTCGGTTGCAGTCAACGACAGGACACACTTCTACCGTGTGGTTCAGTTCATATCGTTTGGTTTTGCGTCCTGGCGAGAAGCGTGTAAGCTTGTACCCAGCCAAACGGCACAGCGCCCGTAGCTCAATGGATAGAGCATCTGATTACGGTTCAGAAGGTTGGGGGTTCGAGTCCCTTCGGGCGCGCAGCGGCCCCCCTCGGTGCGATCCACCGGTGGGGGTTCTGCATTTATAAAAAGCACTCCTGTGGGAGTGCTTTTTTCAGGGCTATAGGCGCAAACGTGGTGCTTTAGACGGCGTGTCGTGGGTCTAGTGGGCGCGTCCGGCCCAGCCTTTGCGTGGCCAGAGTCCTTCTTCTGGGGTGGGGGTTCCTTCCGGGATTCCGTGGCGTTTCTGATCGGTGTGGTTGGGGTGTTTGGGTGTGGGGATCCGGCGGGGTGTGGGGCACCCGTCGTGTTCCCATTGGGTCAGGACTTCGGTGGGGGTCGGGGGTTGTGGGGTGCGCAGGAGGAGAGCCCATTCGGCGATGACGGCTTGGTGGTAGGCACTGGCACCGCGGTGAGCGTGGAGGAGTTCACGCACGACAGCGTTGATGGATTCGACGTGGTTGGTGGTGGCGCAGGCCGGCGGGTCGGCTGGTGTGCCGTCGGGGTTGGTCAGGTAGGTGAACAGCACTCCTTGGCGTGCCAGTCGTGCCAAGCGTCGGTAGGCGCGGCGCGTGCGTTCATGCGTGTACCACCAGGTTTTACCGGTTTTTGACGCCCATGCAGGGTCTTGAGCGGCGAAGGTGCGCTGTGACATCCATTCTCGGAAGGTGTGCCCAAAGTCGTGGAGCATCGTCAACCACGCGCTGGCTTGGTCGACGCTGGTGATGCTCGTCAAGCGTCGTGACAAGGCCAGCAACGCCCGTGCGGGTTCGGTTCTGGGATGCATGGTGAGGTCGCGGATGATGTCACGATGAACGTGGACCAGGCAGCGTTGCACGCGCGTGGAGGGCCATAGGTGCGCGATAGCCGCCAAGGCGCCTGCAGCACCGTCGGTGGTGACCACATCGGCAGGAGCGAGGCGTTCAAGTAGGGCCGTGTAGGCCTGCGCGGATTCGTTGGCCGCCCACTGCCACTCCAGCACATGCTCGCGGTCTCGGGCGATCAGCAGCACCCAT
>ERZ773007.581-NODE-581-length-18195-cov-4.227563_pt1 | contig 18195 bp, 18 predicted proteins | sample MGYA00580665_ERZ773007 | MGnify/ENA primary metagenome ERZ773007 (study PRJEB29015, sample SAMEA2738122) | human oral metagenome | biome: human oral; feature: human-associated habitat; material: saliva | place: China | collected 2167 ... | reverse complement strand
TTAAAAATTTAACAACTGAAATTGATCTTATTCAAAATTTAAATAGTTTAAAACATGATGATAAAGCAGTTGATATGACAGTTGAAAACAAAGTAGAAACTGGAGTACAAGCATTACAAAAATATATTAAGACTGGTATAGTAGATGCTGCTGGACCATTAAAAGAATCAACAGATGAGAATGGTGGATATTTAGTTCCTGCAGATGTTCAAACAAAAATTAATGAATATAGAGGTTCATTTATATCATTAAGAGATTATGTAGATGTTCGTAACGTAGTTGTCCCATCAGGTAGTGAAGTATATGAAAAAACAAGTCAGCTTACTCCATTAACTAATATTACTGAACTGACAGAAATTGAAGAAATTGTTGGTTCAACTTTTGAAAAAATTTCTTATCAAGTAAAAAATTATGGAGGTATTTTACCAGTATCAAGATTCTTATTACAAGACACTCCAGAAAACTTATTAGCTTATCTAGCTAAATGGTTCACGAGAAAACAAGTTGTTACTGAAAATAAAGAAATTTTAGAAGTATTAAATTCACTTGAGAAAAAAGCTATTACTAAGGTTGATGAAATCAAGACAGCTATGAACGTTACATTAGATCCAGTCTTCCTAGCTAATACTAAATTTATCACTAACCAAAGTGGATTTAATATTTTAGACACATTAAAAGATAAAAATAATAATTATCTACTTCAACCAGTGGTAAATGAACCAACTAAACGTTTATTATCAGGAAAAGAAGTAGTTGTATTACCAGATACACATTTCCCTAAAGAAACAGACGGTTCATTCCCATTATATGTAGGTGATTTACGTGAAGCAGTACGATTATATTCACTAAATGGTTTAGAAATTCTATCTACAGATGTTGGTGGTAAAGCATTCACACGTAATTCATACGACACACGTTTAATCACTAGATTTGATGTTAAATCTGTAGACAAAGAAGCAGTAGTTAAATTAACATTTACTAAAGATTTAGCAATGGCAGTGCCATTAGGATAGTTTTATGTTTGATATTTCAGATGATTTATTAAAACAATTCAAAGATAAATTACATATACTTCATGATGATGAGGACGACAATCTAAAGAGGTTGTTGTCTTTTTCTTATGAAATTCTTTGTGAAAAATGTGGTTTCTTTGATATTGATAATAATGAGCAAGGAAAATCATTAGTGTTTGAGAGAGCAAGGTATGAATACAATGATAAATTAGAATATTTTGACACTAATTTTTTAGGTGAGATGTCAAGTCTATTAATAAGAATTGAAAAAGAGAGGTACAGATAAAATGGTTAAAGTAAAAGCATTACAAGTATTTGAAGATTTATATACAGGTACAGTTTATAAACCAGGTGACGTTTTGGAAATTACAAAAGCAAGATATGATGAATTCAAGAAAAATCTATCAATTTATGGTGGAGAGTTCTTAGAGTTAGTTGAAGAAGAAACAGCACCAGTAGAAGCTGTAGAAACTGAAACTAAAGAAGAAGTTAAGGAAGCTCCTGTAGAAGAAACTGATGAAGCAAAACAAGATTAGTCAATCTTACAATGATGGAATAGTAAGGTTTATTAAATATACTCATACAAAAGATAAATTTAATACTAAATTATCTGATAAAACTGAAGAGGAAATCAGAAAGTTTTGGTTCAGATATTTAGGTGTAACAGCTAATGAAAAGTATCAATCTTTACAAGTAGATACAGAAGTTTCTACAAGGATTGCTATTAGGTTGTTTCACAATATTAATGACTATTTGTTAAGTGATCTTTATGTGATTATAAAAAATAAATCTTATGTTATTTCAAGAATTTATCATAATCATGTAAAAAATGAAACTGAATTATCGTTGGTAGAGGTGATTAAAAATGACCATTAAGGAATTAATATTTCAAACCATAACTGATATGGAATTGAATATTCCATATTCATATGGATTTAGTGAAGAGACAGATTTCCCAAAAATAGTATATTTTCACGTAAATACAACTGAAAAAAGACTTTCTAACAAAAAGAAAATTAAACACCATGTATATCAATTAAATTTCTATGATCTAGTGCCACATGATTTAGACAGTTCAGAAATTTTACAAAAAATACAAAACTCATTAGAGGATAACACAAAATTAAATACTGGTTCTTGGCAAGAAGTAATTGATGTGAATGCTGATAAAAAAGAAAATCAATTCATGTATTACCTGGAGATTTACTCATGACAAAAGAGTTTGGCTTTAGTGGAGCAATTGCTAAGTTAAACAAGATTAGCAGTAATGCTAAAGCTATTAATAGCATAGTAGAAAAAGAAGCAGAAGAAATCAAAGATGATGCGAAAAAAATCGCTACTAGTAAAGGTTTAAAAGTGACTGGTGCTGGTGTTGAGGGGATTATCGCAAAACATGCATTATACGAAAGTACAGTAGGTTGGGCAGGTAGACCCAACCTACATTTATATTTCCATGAAGTAGGATTTCATGCTGGATTTTCTAAAGCTACTAGTAGAGAAAGACGTGGTAAACGTGCAAGAAAATATAAAAAAGGTAGTAGAAAATATGTTGCTCCTAAGCCACATATTAGACCTGCAGCATTACAACACAAAGATTCATTTGCTAAGAAAGTTAAAGATAAATTATTAAATAAATAGGAGGAACTGAAATGACAGTAACTAAAGAGAGAGTAGACGGAGCATTACTAACAGGTATTGGTGCTGGATATTTACAAAAAGTAAAAACAGAAGCAACTAGTGAAAGTGGATTAACGTATGAGGACAAAACATATGAAGTGGCGGCAATCGATAAAGTAGCTTTTAAAGGACAAAAGAAGGAGAAATCAGTATATCTATCAAATATTAAAGTTCGTGATATTGTTAAATTCTCAAGTGTTGAGATGACAGTAGATATTGGATTCTTCCCAGAAGGTTTCGTAGAAGAAATGAGTGGAATGATTAAACTAGCTAATGGTGTATTTGTTCAAGGAGACAGCCCTAAATATAAACAGTTTAGATGGTCGTTCCCTGTTACAGACGAAAACGGAAATGAAATTATCTACAACTTCCCTGTTTGCCAACTAAAAAATCCAGACTTCAATGCAGAGACAGAAACTGATGAGAAAAAAGAAAATATTTCACAGGTTACTATTGAAGCATTCCCAGTAATTGGCAGTGATAATAAATCTGTGTACGCTAAAATTGACTTACGTACAACTAATTTATATGATCGTGAGAAATTATTATTAAATGGTTTCTATGATGCAGCAACTTTAAAAGCTTGCATTAAAGAAGGTCAAACAGATTCTACAGTAGTCCCTAGAGGATAATAAATAAGATTAAAGAGCCGACATAAGTTGGCTCTTTTTTGGAGGTATTAAATGAGTATTTTTAAAAAAAATATAGAGACTTTTAAAACAGATATTCTTGGGTATGAAGTTGAATTAAGATGTAATTTAGCAGTTTGGTTACATTTAGAAGCAGACTTTGGCATTAAACAAGGTGATTGGGTAGATGTTATTACTAAAGAAAAAAATATAGCAGTTGCTAAGTTTTTAGTATCAATTTTGAAAGCTAATAAGTTAAAAACAACACTTGAGGAAGTTTTAGAAAATGTTACTGATACTGACTTGGAAGTATTTCTTATAAAATATCAAGAAGCTATGTATGGAGACCAAACAGCAACATTACTTCAAATGTTAGGAATTACTGATGATAGCGAAATGGGAAAGAGTTTTTTAGAAGAACAGGTAGAAGACCTAGTTCCTACACAACCAAAAGTAGTGAGCAGGAATCCGAAGAAAGCCAAGAAGAGACACAAGAAATAATAGATTGGGATGATTTATTTTATAAGTGTAGAACTTGGTTCAACATGACTAAGGATGAATTTATGTATGATTATTCATTCGACTATATTATTTACATGATAAATAGATATATTAAAGAAAATTATACAATAGATGATTCTGAAGAAGAAGGCATGCGAGTTACTAACATAAGTAATGTACTGTAGGAGGTAAAAATGGCAAATTACATGGATAAAGTCGGTGTCATACTGACTGCAGAAGGTGTAGGGTCTTTTACCTCTGCTATTAAGCAAGGTGAAAATGCCTTACGACAACTTCAAGCAGAAGCTAGAAGAAATATAGCTTCATTAGGTAGCGGTGCGAAAGCATACGATATCTACAAGGCAAAGATGAGTGGACTAACTACTCAAATGAAGCAATCAGCAAGTAATGTTAATAATTTAAAAGATAAATATGATGCTTTAAAAAAATCTACTAGTGAAATACCTAAAGAGATTGAAAAGTTATCAAATGCTTTCAGGCAAAAACAATCAGTTCTAAAGACTAATGGAACGTTGTTACAAAGTCAAAAGGAGCATTTAAAACACTTAGAAAGCACTTATGGTAAGAGTAGTGCTGCTGTTCAGAAATATAAAGAAACAGTAGCAAATACAAGCAAAGCATATAAGAAGACTGAACAAGAAGTCAAAAGTCTTGAAACGCAAATTAAAGGCTTAAATAGTACGTTAAGTACTCAACAGAAAGAATTAGGAGCATTACCAACTAAAATAGCTAATGCTGAAACGAGTTATTTTAAATTAAGAGATGCAGTCGAGAAAACTCACTCTACATTTAGAAATAGTGGTGGTAGGTTAGCTGATACAGCTCAAAGATTTAATGATGTTGGTACTAGGGCACAAGTTCTAGGACAGAAAATGTCAGGAGTAGGTGACGGTTTAACAAGAGCTACTGCTGGGATATCTTCTGGAATGTTATTAGCTGCTAGAAGTGCAATCAATTTTGAAAGTGATTTTGCTGGAGTAGTTAAGACTGTAGATGCAACACCACAACAATTAGATAAGATTAGACAGAGTTTCTTAAATCTTTCTACAGAGATCCCTGTTAGTGCAAATGAATTAGCTAGAATTGGTGAAGTAGCTGGGCAGTTAGGTATTAAAACTGAAAACATAGTTGATTTCACAAAGACTATTGCAGATTTAGGAGCTACTACAAATTTAAGTAGTGAAGAAGGTGCAGCAAGCTTAGCTCAATTCATGGCTGTAATGGGAACAAGTCAAAGTAGTATTAGAAATCTAGGTTCTACATTAGTAGAATTAGGAAATAACTTTGCCACAAATGAAAAATCTATTGTAGAAATGTCACAACGACTTTCTGGGATGGGTAAACAAACTAATATGTCAGAGGCTGATGTGTTAGGATTAGCGGCTGCAATGAGTACTGTTGGTATTGAAGCAGAAGCTGGTGGTAGTGCAATGACACAGGTTATGACAAAAATGCAAAACGCAGTAATGTCAGGAGGAGCGAACTTAGGTAAGTTTGCGAAAGCTGCTGGGGTTAGTGCTAGTGAATTTGCTAATGCATTTAATAATCGACCTGTAGAGGCACTTGGATTAGTTCTTAAAGGTCTTAAAAATGTAAAAGAAAGTGGAGGTAATGTTAACGATGTACTAGCATCATTAGGTGTAACAGGTATTCGTGAAGCTGATGCCATGAAGAGACTTTCTGGAGCATTAGATGGTGATAGTGGATTAGGTAAAGCCTTAGAAATTGCAAATAAAGGTTGGAAAGAAAATACAGCCTTAACTAAAGAAGCAAGTATCAGATACCAAACAAGTGCCAGTAAAATTCAAATGGCTAAGAATGAAATTCAAAAAATGGCCATTGAAATGGGAGCACAATTATTACCGAGATTGGCAGAAGTGTTACAACATTCTAAACCTGTAGTGAAAACATTAGGTGATATGATGTTATGGTTTAGTAAATTGCCACCAACTGTCCAATTAGCTGTGTTAGGTATGGGCCCTTTCCTATCTGTTTTAGGTAGACTAACAACTGGTGTAGGTGCAGGAGTTAAGAGTATAGGTACTCTGATTCAATGGTTAGGTAAAATCAGAACTGGTAAAGCAGTGGCTGATGTTGCCAAATTAGGTACTGAAATTACTGGAGTAGGAAATAAGGCTGCAACTACTGGGAGCATGGCTTCTATGTTAACTAATCCATATGTAGCAGGAGCTGCATTAATTGGAGCTGCTTTTGTCGGATTAGGATATGGAATATATCGTGAAATGACAAAAGACAGTAGAAATCATGAAGCATCCGTTGAACAAACTAACGGAAAATACAAAGAGTGGTATGACCAAGTTATTAAAGGTGCAACACAATCTGGAAGTGCAATAGACAGATTAAAAGGTGATGTTCAAAATAATAGTAAAGCCATAGTAGAGGAAACTGAAAAGATTAAAAAAGCTAATACATCAATCATGGAAAGTCTTGATAAAAACTTTAAAGAAGGTAGTTGGTATTCATCTGATGGAGAAATCAGAAAGAAACTAAAAGAGAATCTATCTTTAAGTGATGAAGATGTAAATGAAATTGAAGGTAAGTTTAGAAACTATGGAATTATGTTAGGTAATTCATTATCAAGTATTCAATCAAGCTATCTAGAGAATAAAACTATTACAGCAGATTATGCAATGGCTCAAATAAAAACTATTAACGATTTAACATTATCTACCGTTGAAGGTATTGAAAAGCGTAGACAAGCTGAAATGGATAGATTGAATGCTCTTAAAGCACAGGGAATAATTGAGGAAGCAGAGTATAAAAAACAAGCAGAAGTTGTAAAACAAACCTTTGATACTCAGATTAATTCAGCAAAAGAAGCACAAGGAAGAATTAAAGAAATTCTATCTAATGCTGCAAAAGACCATAGAAGTTTAACAACTCAAGAGATGAATGAAATAGAGAATCTCTATAAGAGACTAGGTAAGAGTGCGGTAGAGGCTGCAACCTCAAGCAAAGAAGCTCAAGACCTTCTGAAAAAAGGAATGGAAGAAACAGCCTTAGCCGCTAAAATTGCAGCGTTAAAACAAATTGGATTGATTACTGATACTAAAGAAGAATACATTAATAATTTAGGTTCTATTGAATCTAAAATTCAGGAAGTTAACAGTATTTTAAATAACTGGACTAGTCACTCTGATATTAAATCGATAGGAATTAAATTTGAAGGTCATGATCTTGTATTTAATTTTAAAAGTGATTATGAACGACTTATTGCATTACCAGACATAATGAAAGCAATAACTATTGCTGAAAGTCAAGGTCGTACTATTAAGATGACTAAAGAAGATTTAGAATGGTTGGATAAGAAAGGAATACATCCTAAAAATGTTGAGATTGTAGATAAAGCAAGCTTACCATTAGATAACATCAATGGGAAAATAGATACATTTAAAAACGCTAGTTTGCCGCCTAAATCAATTATGTTAAGAGATGAGGGAAGTACAAGTATAGATAATGTATTTAAAAAGGTTTTAGATTATAATGCACAAGCTGTTAATGAAAAAAGTCTAAAAGTTAATGATAATGCAAGTCAACCAATTACAGATGCACAAGGGAAGTTAGATTTATTTAACGAAACAAATCCTGTTGATAAGAATTTATCAGCTAGCGGAAATGCTAGTCCATTTACACAAGATGCAACAAATAGTTTAAATGTATTTGCAGCAACTAATCCAGGCACTAAAAGTATTATGGCTCAAGGTAATGCGACACCATTTACTGACACAGCGAAAGCTTCAGTAGATAGATTTAATGCTACACCTACACCTACAAAGCAATTAGAAGCTAATGATAATATCACGAACAAAGCTAATAGTGCTTCTTGGGCAGTAAGAAGTATTCCTCAATTTTGGCAAACTGTTATTTCAGTGGCTGCTAGTGGACCTATTCAATTGCTCCAAAAATTAGGGTTATTTGCCACAGGTGGAAAAATTGATTTATATGCTCATGGTGGGAATATAGATATGTTTGCTAATGGTGGTATGATAGGAGCTACTCAAAGTTTACCACCAAGATATCAAGGTATTGTAGGTGAAGCTGGCCCAGAATTATTCCAAGTAACAAGAAGTGGTGTGAACATTACACCATTATCAACAAGTGAGAAAATTAAAGGGATAAGTGGAACATTAGCAGAACAATATGGAGCTAATAATCCTAATGTTAATATTACTATCAACGTAACAGGTAATAATATAAACAACAAAGAAGACATTGATACATTAGTAAAAGAGATTGAACAAAAACTAGTGAGATCTATGAAAGAATACAAAAATATGAGTTTTGGAGGTGGTAGAAATGTCGTTACATTATAATGAGTTAATTTTCAAAGGGAAATCTACCGCCGATTTTCCCTTTGAAATTTTTGTAACAGAAAATGATGGAATCAATAAAGGGAAAAGAAAAGACAAAATATTCACATCTGATGATATGTCAGGAGGAATTGTAAGAACTTCTACAGCTTATGAGCTTGTAGAAAAATCATATAAGCTATTAATCCACAATGTAAAATTAAACCAAATCAATGAATTATTAGTGTGGTTAGAAGGTAGTGGTAAATTAATAGCCTCTGATAATCCTGGTAGATATTATGAGGTATTAACTGTATCTGCAGTTAGAGCTAGACTAGGTGAAGTAGATGAATATGAAATAGATGTAGTATTCACTTGTAATCCATTCTCATATAGTATTGCATCTGATATTAAGACATACACAGGTAATGGAGTTATAAACAATGAAACTAATGTAATAATGTATCCTAAAATCACTCTATATGGAAATTCAACAAGTGGCACATCGTTAACCATAGGTAATCAGGTAGTCAGATTAAAACAGCTATCTGAAAAGTTAGTTATTGAATGCAAACAAGGTGAACAAAATGTATATGATAAAAATGGAAATCTATTAAATAGTGTAATGCTAGGAGCATTCTTTGAGATTAAACCAGGAGTGAGTGGGATTGTTCTAGGAAATGGAATTACTAGGTTGGAAATAGAGTGTAGATGGGGGGCGTTTATTTAATGTTATGGTTATATGATGAATTTGAAACAGACTTTACTTATAACGGAATAGTGTTGAATAATGCTTACGATTCAGACATTCACTGGGTGTTGAATACAATGTATAAACTAACATTCAAATATCCAACTGTTGATAACGATCTATATTCATTCATTGAAAAGGGTATGATTGTAAAAGCTGATGAGCATGACAGAACAAACTTATTTAGAATTAAGGATATTGATATATCTGAAAATGATAAATGTATTACTGTCACGGCATATCAAAAAAACTATGATTTTAGTAAAAGGTTAGTAAATAACTTCGGAAGACTTCGTGTAAACTGTATGTCAGTACTTGATGAATGGTATTCAAACTTTTTATCTAGTGAGAAAGATTTCTCATATTATTCAGATATAAATGCTATTAATTCTTTTGTATCTCACAATGATGATACTGATAATAAACTTAGAACATCATTTGAATTATTAGGAGGAATCGCTGATACTTATTCTGCAGATATTGATATGCATGATAAACAAATTAGCTTATTAGAACGTTTAGGAAGAGATACTGAAGAAGTATTAACTACAGCTAAAAATATAAGTGAATTTGTTAATACTAGTAATTCTGATGAAATTGTTACTAGAATTTATGCTAGTTCAACTTTTAAAGTTGGTGATAAGTACGATAAAAAGGACTTACGAGAACAGCACAGACAACAATTAAAAGCCTTGAGAGAATCTCAAAAAGAATACTCACAAGGTAGAAATGCTGTTAAAAAAGCTCAACAAATGAAAGATGAAATAGCTAAAAGATACGCTAAAGAACTTGCTAAGAATAACAAGAAAGTAAAGCGTAGTGGTAAAGTAATTAAATCATATTCTCAAATTGAATCAGAAGTAAATGCTAAATATCAGGCAAGAGAGAGAAAATCTCAACAAAGAAAAGCTGAAAGTCAAGCGATAGCTGATAGAAAGAAAGCTGAAATTGAATCATTAAAAGCACAACAAAAAGAAGAACTAGAAGCATTAGATGAAGAAATTACTATTAATCTAATTGTAGAAAGTCCGTTGATTAATGATTATCCATTCATCAATGAAATAGCAGTATCCAACAATGATTTAAGAACTGCTGAAGAGTTAGAAGAATGGGCCATGGAATATTTTACAAAACAAAATATCGACAAACCAAAAAACTCTATAAAAGTTACTTATGAACAGTTAACAGAGGATATCAATCGTGGAGACACTGTAATTTTAAAATATTTAAAATATGGTGTGGACGAAAGAATAAGAGTAGTTGAAACTCACTATGATCCAATGCTAAAAAAATGGAAAGAGTTTATTCTAGGTGAAAAAGAAGGTCGATTAGGTTCAGAAGTATCAAATGCTAGTAGTGGTGCTATAGCGAAAGCTAATGCTTATACAGATATAATCACTATGGATATAGAACGAAAAGTCAAAGAACGTAGTGAAAACTATGATAAGCTATTTAAGAAAAATACAGATGAAATCAATAAAAAGATTGAAGATGGATTTGAGAAAGCTAAAGCATCAAGTGAAGTAATAGTAGCTAAAATTGATGAAGATTTAGAGAAAAAACTAACACCTATTAGAAACCAAGTATCAACCACTGTAGAAAACTACAACAGGCAATTCCAAGCTACTAATTTGGAAATAAGTAAGAACAGAGTTGAAGCTACTAAGCAAATTCAAGCTTTATCAGATAGAGTTAACAACATTCAAGATATTTCAAATAATGAAACAGTTGTAGAACTTAGAGGACTTGTTAACGGTGCTACTAGCAAAGTAACAGAGTTGCAAGATAGCATTACTAGAGAATTTACGGCTGTTAAAAAGAAAAATGAAGATGGATTAAACGCTGTTAAGGCTGAATTCAAAAAAGGTGTAGATGGCTTAACAAGTAAAGTTAGTTCACTTGAAGAATACAAAAATCAAGATGGCACACGAACTGAAAGTTTAAAACAATGGGTTCAACGTGATACAGCAAGTCAATTAAGCCGTGAAAGAACTGAAATTAATAAAATCATTGATAATAAAGGTTTTGTTAAGAACACAGAATTTAGTAGCAAGTTCACAGAAAGTGCTAGAGGTATCAACAACCAACTATCAGCTTTAGAGACCTACAAAAATCAAGACGGTACAAGAACAGCTAACTTGAAAATTTGGGCACAAAATAACACTGCTAATCAATTGACTGCTGAAAGACGTAGCATTGAAAGTTGGGTTAATGAGAAAGGTTATGCAACTACTTCAGTTGTTGAAAATAAAGTGCAAGAAACAGCGAATAGTTTTAGTCGAGAAATTAGCAATGTTAAAGAACGCATACCAACTAGCTTAGGCGGTAGGAACTATATTACTGATAGTAAAAATTTAAAAGCTAAGACACATTGGGGTAGCAACAAATGGGATGAAGAAGTTGATGGAGATACTATTATTTTAACCAAAAAAGGTGGAAGCGATAAAACTGGTTTTTGGTTCAATTTAACTGACTTAGTTAAAACTCAATTTCAAAATGAAACATTAACATGGTCTATAGATGTAAAAGCTAGTAGAAATATTACTTTAAATTCAGTTGGTTTTGAAAGTAACGGACAGACAAAACTTGATGTTACAACTGACTGGAAACGATATTCATATACTTTCGTGAATAGATTTTCAAACTATTATATGTTCACATTTAACAATCCTGCTATTAATTTTAACAATGGAGATAAAATTTATATCAAATTACCTAAATTAGAAAAAGGAAATGTTGCTACTGACTGGACACCAGCACCTGAAGACGACCAACAAAGTATCAATGATTTAAACTCATGGAAACAAACAACTACAGGAACTTTAAATACAGTTACTAACACGTTAAACGATACTGTAAGGCACTCACAACTACAAATTACAGCAGACTCAATTAACTTTGGCTCAAATAAAGTTTTCGATGGAAGAAACCTTGCTAGTATGTTGACAGTAAGTCCTGATAGTATTAAAGCAATAACTGATAGATTAGTAATCTCACCAGCTAACGAGAATTTAGTGAGAATAAATCAACGTGCAGAAGTTAGAAGTGAAGGTAGAGATTTATTTATAACAGACGATATTTACGATGAATTGTATGGTGGAGAAGAATTTTACTTTAAAGCAATGTTTAGTAGTGCATTACAAGTAAGTAAACAATCTTTCGGGGTACATCTTCATGTCACATATACAGATGGTAGTATGAGTTGGCATTATAAAGAAATGTATCCTACAGGAACATATATATATAATAAGTTCAACGAAGCAACTATAAAATTTAATATAACGGAAGGGAAAAAAGTTAAATCGTATGTAATCTCACTTCATCAACAAGCATGGGATAATTTTTCATGGTGGTATGCACGTAATTTAATTCTCTACAAAAAGAAAAGTGCAGAATTAATTGTAGATGGAACTATAGAAGGTAAACATATAAAATCTTCTACTATTGGAACTGGACATCTTAAAGCTGGTAGTGTAACAGCGAATATAGTTGCAGCAGATGCAATCACATCTAATCACTTAAAAGTAGATGATGCAATGATTGATGAGTTTGTTGCTCATAAAGCTTTCATTAGTAAGCTTTGGGCACAAGACGCTTTCATTAAGAATTTAAGTACTGTTAAAATATCAGCTACTCAACTAGATACTGACTGGCTTTCAGCATATACAGGTGATATTGGAGGATTCAGAATTGGTAAGAACCCTAATCAACCTGGAGACTTTTGGCTTACAGGTTCTAACAACTTCAACTGTGGATTAAACCCAGGTCACAACATTGGAACACGTGGTGCTCAAATTTGGGCAGCATGGGGGAACAATTGGTATCAAGCAGGACCAAATGCATGGTATGTAAATGGTAATGGTGCAATGGTTTGTAATGCAACTGCTGTTTTTAATCGAGGATTAGATGTACACGGTAGACATATTTATACTCATGACCAAGATATATATGGTCAAGGAGCAGGAAGTAGCACAACAAAAGTAATGTGGTGGTCACAAATCAACAGAGTAAAAAGTGCAATATCTGACAAACGTTTAAAAACTAATGTTAAACCAACGAAAGTTAAGGCAGTAGATTTACTTAATAAAATTGAAATAGTTGAGTTTAATTGGAAAAAAGATAATAAATTCGAAAAAATCGGAGCAATTGCTCAACAAGTTCAATCTGTGGAAGCAAGCCTTGTTGTTCATGATATGGACGATAAACAAACCTACAACGATTATCTAAGAATCAACTATTATGATACTATACCTTACCTTATTAAAGCAGTACAAGAACTATCACAACAAAATAAAGAATTAAAAAACAAATTGGAGGAATTAATCAATGGATAAACAATTACAACCAATCGATTTAATCGCTCAAGAATTGAGTGAAAAAACTATGCAATTAGCTCATTATAAAGTAGCTTACAATGAATTAAGTAATGAGTTACAAGCTAAGGAGAAAGAGCTTAAAGAATTAAAAGAAACTAAAGTAGAAGAAGTAAAACACGAGGAGGTACAATAATATGGCTTTAGAAATCTCAGTTAAACAACCTAACCCAACCGCAGGAGGATACAAGAGTGTAAACGTATATTTTAATATGAATACAGGAGGTATATATTTCAATGGTAATGTTGAACTGCCAGGTAAATTTGCAACTGCTAATGATGCAGAAATTCTAGAAGAAATTAGAAAACAAATCGCAGTTCAGATGTACACAGGAGAAGCAACTCCAGCACTAGTTGCTGAATATGCTAATCTGAATAAACAAGTAGGTATTCTTACTGGTAATAAACAAGATACTGCAGAACGTGAGAAAGCATTAACTAAGTTTGCTAATAAAGTTAATAAAGGTAATGACAAAGTGATTATGGCACTATTACTTAACGTTCTAGATCCTAAGACAATCAACGCTAAGAAAGATGCAATTATTAATGCATTTGATTCTTACGAAGTGAATGTCGATTACTCTGTAGGAGATAAGTTTAAATATGAAAATAAACTTTATGAAGTAATTGAAGACCACACAAGCGTTGTTGAGTGGATTCCTGGCAATGAGCCTACTAAATATAAAGAAATTACATTTGAACGTACTGAAAATAAAGAACAATTAGAGGATGATAACAACCGATACATCACTAAATTACAATTAGATGAAGCATTAACAAAAGTAGTCCAAACAATTATGGAACAATTATCACAAGACGATGAAGGAGAAGAAAATCATGACAATCACGGAGAAAATAGCAACAATTTATCACACAGCGAGGGGGATAATTAAGATGAAATTTAGTGTAAAACGTGCAAAATTTAAACAAAATGATTATTTAGTACAAACTCACATGAGAATGGTAATTACGGAAGTTGAAACGTTAGAACAAGTACCTAATTTTGGAAACTTACGTGAAATGGTTAGGTTAGCAGTTGAGGAATTCAAACGAAAAGAAGCAGAACTTAAGGCAGTTGAAGAAGTGGCCACACCTAAAGAAGTTGCAACTGAAGCTCCAAAAGAAGTTGTTGTTACTCCTGCTCCAGTAAGTGAACAACCTAAAGTGGAAGAAGTTCCAAAAGAGGTAGTCACTCCAACACCAACAGTAAGCGAGACACCAAAAGAGGTAGTCACTCCAACACCAACAGTAAGTGAAACACCAAAAGAGGTAGTCACTCCAACACCAACAGTTAGCGAAGCACCAAAAGAAACTACAGAAACAGAAAGAAAAGAAGAGCATGCAGAATAGCATGTTCTTTTTTACGAGGTAATCTAAATGGAAATAACATTACCTGAACTAGCAGAACGCTATTATCACTTAGTTAGAGATGTCTACATTCATGCTTTTACACTAGTTGTATTTCTTGATGTTTTTACAGGAATAGCGAAAGCTTTTGTAACAAAAAAATTAAACTCAACTATTAATAGACGTGGATTAATTGAACATATTATAGTTTGTGTAATGTGTATTACAGTATATCCATACCTACTTTATTTAGGATTTAATGAAATTGCTACAGCTTTCTTATTATTTTTTACACTTAGTTATTGTCTATCGTTAATTGAGAATTTAAGTGCATTAGGTGTACCATTCCCAACAGGATTAAAGAAACGATTAGAAAAATTACGTGATGAATTAGACGGTAAGGAGTTAGAAGATGAAAAAACTAGTAAGAACAAATTTGACAAACACACCTAGTAGACGTGGAACAAAAGATTTAAACATTCAATTCTACTCACATGATAAGAATAACGCTGGATTTGAGTTTGTGGTAAAAAACGAAACTGATTTAACGCAATATACACCTAAGGTACTATTCAAATTCAGGGATTCTAATTCAACATGGCAATCCAATGGGACTGTAGAAGGTAATGTAGTTAAGGTTAACTTCAATACTGATTTAATAGCTAGATGTGAGGAAGTATTAGGTTTCTTATTCTTAGATAGTGAGAGTAACTCATTAGATGTGTTTAAATTCAAATTCAATGTAGTGTTATCTGAAATTGATAAGAACGAAGTTGAAAAGCGTAGAATTAAACATGTAGAAAATATTAGCTCATTTGAGTTAGTAACACGTGCGGAGCTAAAAGAAGAGTTATCTAAACTTCAAATAAACGGTGTAGATTTAAGTGATTACTTAACAACAAAGGTTGCTAATGAAACGTACGCTTTAAAGAATGAAATTCCTAGTATAACTGGCTTTGCAACAACTAGCGATATTACTGAAGCTAAAAAAAGCGTTATAGAGGAAATTAAAAATCTAGGATATGCAAAAACTACAGAAGTTCCTGCAGCATACAACGATAGTGAATTGTCAAAACGTGTAACTAATCTTGAAACAAAGGTCGATAAAGATACAATCTATGATGATAGTGATTTAAAATCTAGAGTTCAAGCGTTAGAAAACAGACCTGCTCCTGCAAATACAGCTTACGATGATTCAGAAGTAAAAAGACGTTTGACAGTCTTAGAAGAAAGACCTGCTGGCACATCTTATGATGATAGCAAATTGACTGAACGTGTGAAAAAACTTGAAGATAAACCTGGAATAGATGCTTCAAAATTCATTACTGAAGAAACTTTGGCAGCTAAAAAAATTGTAACTAAAGATGAATTGAACACACTTAAACCTAATCAAACACTATCCCTTAACAATAATACATTAAGTATTAGTGGTGGAAATAGTGTTGAATTACCTAGCAATAAACCATTAACAGGAAGTGGTTCACCTGATGGTAAAGTAGTAGCAAATCCTGGAGACACTTATGTAAATAGTAACGTATCATTAGGAGATTATTTCTACTACAAAGAAAGAAATCCAGGTAAAAATACAGGTTGGAAAGTATTGTATGGGAGTATGGGGGTTAACATTAATCTAACAACTGGAGGAAGAATTAGATTTGCACGTGAGAATTATTTTGTAAATGCATCTATAAGTGATTTAACAATATCTTTAGAAGCGTTAAATAGTGGACAAGGACGTGACTTCTATCAAGATGGAGAGAATGTAGTGATTAGATTTATTTCAATTAAACAATTTGATGCGAGAGAAAGTATTATTCCTCAAGGATTTAGGCCTTCAGGAAACTTCCTTGTACCAGCCTATTCAAAAAACGGAGATAGCATAGGACTATTCAAGTTTGAGCAAACGTATGGAATTGTGAAGTTGATTTTGAATGATATCAATAAAGATAGTATTACAAGCGAAATGCTAAAAGGAATCAACTCAGGCTTAATAGTATATCCAACGCAAGAGGCTTGGATGACAAAATTACCATAAGAAAGGGGGTGAGATTATGGAACAATTAGAATTTTTAAAGCCAGCATTAGTATTTTTAATAGTAACATTACTTGGGATGTTAGGTAAATTCTTGAAAGAGTCAAAATTCTTTCCTAATGAAATGATACCTAACTTTCTAGGAGTGTTAGGAGGGTTAATAGGAATTATCCTATTTAAAGATGCAACAGCGATAACACTTGGAGTTGGTGCAGTTGGTGTGCATCAAATTTACAGACAAACTGTAGGAAACAATAATTCAAATAATATAAACAACACGGAGGATAAATAATGGTTAAAACAATTGAAATTACAAATGAAGCAAAAAGAATAGCAAATCTAGGAATAGGTGTTGACCAAGATGGAGTATATGGAACACAATGTGTAGATTTACCTAACTATTCATCAGTGAAATTTTTTGGCAAAGCCTTATGGGGTAATGCTATTGATCTATTAAATAGTGCTGCTGCATTAGGATATAAAGTTGAATATAATGAAATAGGAAACTTAGATAGCAAACCACGAGCTGGAGCAGTCTTTGTAATGGATACTACATATATCTATGGGCATCCATATGGACATACAGGAATTGTAATTGAAGACAGTGATGGATATACTATGAAAACTATTGAACAAAATGTTGATGGTAATGCAGATGCATTATATGTAGGTGGCCCAGCACGTTATATGGAACGTAATTTTGATGGTATTGTGGGTTGGTTCTATTTCCCAGTTGATGATAACGAAGTAGTAGAAGAAAATTCTGATTTAATTTCACTTCCTGAAGTACGTGTTTACACAGTTGGAGTAGATAAACTTAATATCAGAAATGCACCATCTACAGATGCAGAAATCGTAGGAGCATATGAAAAAGGTGAAGAATTCAATTATATGGAGTTCTGCAATGCTAATGGATATGAATGGTTATCTTACATCTCTAATAGTGGTGTAAGACGCTATGTGGCCTCTATGGATCTAGAGACATTTGAAACTCACGGAACGTGGAGAAAAAAATAACTAACTGAATAAGTTATAATGACTATAGCCCTTACTTAATAAGTAGGGGCTTATTTTTTTATGCAATTTTTTAAAAAGTTGTAAAATATCTATTGACTTTATACCTAATATTAGGTATAATAATAAATGTAAGGAAGACATACAAGTTTAAATAAGGAGAACAATAGAATGATTAATCAAGCGATTAAGCAAATAGAAGAATTATTCAATAGTGATCTAACAGATTATAGAATTTCAAAAGACACAGGAATAACATTAAGTGTTATTCAAAAGTATAGAAATGATATAAGTAAAATAGAAAATATGACTTTAAAAGTAGCAAATAAATTAATCAGATATACGGAGGAATTAAAAATGAGAAATTATGATAAAATGATGGTTGTTGTTAATGAGTTAGTATTAGAAGAAGGAGCAACAGTAACATACTGGAGCGAAGATAAGCCAAACGACTGTACTTGTTGTTATTCAGTTGATGAATTAAAAGCACATTTAGGAAATATGAATGAAGATGAATACGAGAATCT
>ERZ773007.577-NODE-577-length-18238-cov-5.474674_pt1 | contig 18238 bp, 10 predicted proteins | sample MGYA00580665_ERZ773007 | MGnify/ENA primary metagenome ERZ773007 (study PRJEB29015, sample SAMEA2738122) | human oral metagenome | biome: human oral; feature: human-associated habitat; material: saliva | place: China | collected 2167 ... | reverse complement strand
CAAGATAGGTGAAATTTCTGACATATCCAAGTGTTTTGAGAACTTTGTTTCTCAGACACTTGGAGTTCTCACAAGAATTTATGCTGCGGAATTAAGGAAATCAGAAAAAACAACAATTTCATGAATAATAGATTTCTATTTTTAAGTATATCTGCTATAATGCTATTGACAGGTAACGTTTGCTCTGCGCAAGTTACAGGCACAATAGTTAATAAAGAGAAACAGCCAGTCGGTGATGCCTCTGTTACACTGACCTGCAAGGGGAAACCAGCTAAGAGTATTTCTACTTCAAACAAGAAAGGAATATTTAGTGTGGAAACAAAAATGCTCGAAGGACAAGACTGTATTCTTGAAATTAAACATGCAGCCTATGCTCCCTACTTGCTTTCTTTACAGAAAATACCGAAAGCGATAGAGCTTGATACAATACGACTGGAGGAGAACGTTCTCGAAGAAGTGACGGTCAAGGCTGATAGATTTATCAATAAAGTGGATAGAAAGCTATTGTTTCCATCTCAAGATATCATTAAGCGTTCAAACTCTGGCTATGATCTCATAGATAAGGTTAATTTACCCGGTATTTATGTAGATATGGCAAACAAAAAGGTAGAGAAGCGTGGATCGGGAAGTGTTCCTGTTTTTATCAACGAAAAGCGTGCTTCACAGGCCGATGTCGTTGCCCTGCGACCTGATGAGGTTGTGCGTATAGAGTACATTGATAATCCTGGTGTAGAATTTGGGCTGGAGTCACCCACTGCTATCATTAATTTTGTCGTTAAGCCTCGTGCGAAAGGGATGTCTATCGGTTTTAATCTGAATGATGCTGTGACGACATTGAATGGACAGAATTATATCTATGCTCAATATAATCACCGTCTGTCCAAATGGGGAATTTACTATCAGAATGACTTTACAAATTTAAGTCGAAGATACATTGACCAAACGGATACCTATATCTTAGCTGATGGAAACCTTCACGAAATACGCCGTGAGGGAATGAATACAAAATTAGCATACGCAAACCATGATTTCGGTATTACCTATGATTTGACAAAGAAGGGGCAGTATACCTTTATGGCACAGGTAAGCTCTCACTTCTATAATAGCCCAAACAGAGGTCACCGTCAACGAATTTTTGAAACGGGTAAGCCTACATATTACGCTTTGACTGAACCTACAGAACATTATTTCTCGCCTATAATAGATTTGTTCTTTAGACGCTATTTTAAGAAAAATCGTACATTGACTTTCAATTTAGTAGGTACCATGTATGACACGAAATATGGATATAGCTTTAAGACCTTCGATAATGAAGATTTTGACTTGCCGACATCACAATATGGCTACGATACAGACGGCAAACGGTATTCTCTTATTGGTGACGTGAAGTATAGTCAGCCTTTGGGTAGGTCCAGATGGACTTCAGGAATCAGTCACCTGCAGGGCTATACCAAAAATAAATATACAGGGACTTCTGACATTATCAATGATATGCACAACAGCAGTACCTATCTTTATTCCCAGATCTCAGGAACATTCAGCAACCTACGTTATTTGGTTGGTATAGGAGGTAGCTATCAATATTATTCGCAGGGGACACAGAGTTATCATTACTTCCTTTTACGCCCATCCCTAAGTCTCAGCTATCCTTTTCTGGGCAAGGGAAACATACGATATGTCTTCAATATATCTCCCAATGCACCATCTTTGGCTAATCTGAGCAATAACAGACAGCAGTCGAATGAATACGAATATCATGTAGGTAATCCCAACTTAAAACCTTTCAGCAGATATACACAGACGCTAACCCTCTCTTACGAGCATAAATATTTCTATATTGAAAATACAACGGGACACACGTATAGCCGAAAGCCTATCTTAGAAGAAATAACGAGAAATAGCGACGCAAATGGGAGAACATGGTTTGATTTTGGCTATGAACAGCAGAAATCTGCAGCCGACTTTTGGAATTATACTAATCTTCAACTTTATGTTATACCCAATGTTCTGACATTGGATGGCGGATTCTCGTACCTGCTATCTCGTTGCGTAGGAAATAATTATGCCCACAACTTCCATCGCCTATGGGGATATGTTGGCTCGAAGCTATTTTTAGGTAAATGGAACTTCAGAGCTTCTTGGTCTGCAAAGGAAAGAAACTTTAATGGGGAAAGTGAGAATACCACAGGTCAAAACATAGAAGCACAAGTGAATTATAAACTGACCCAAAACCTTTCCATCGGTCTTTATGGCTCTCATCTATTCCTAAAAAATGGCTCTACTTTCGGAGAGGCTACGCACTCTCAATTCGTCAAGAAAGATTTAACTGTATATATTCCAGAATGGGGAAATATGATCTCCTTGAATCTAACATGGAATCTTTCACGCGGACGTAAATATCAATCAGATCAAAAGGGAGTATGGAATCGTGACAGCGAAACAGGAATATTTAGAGGTAAGTAACAATGTTTATTACGAAGAGTCTGAAAATATGTTACCAACGTGATGCAATGGATTGCGGTCCTTCTTGTTTGGCGATTATAGCTAAACATTATGGACAGCAAGCTGATAAGGAGCAATTGCGGAAAATCTGTTCCTTAGGCAAAGAGGGTGTTTCTCTTCTTGGTATCAGCAAGGCTGCAGAAAACCGCAGTTTCAAGACCATTGGAGGACGTTTGAGTTTTGAAATTTTATCCCAAGAAGTTCCACTGCCATGTATTGTCCATTGGAATCAGAATCACTTTGTTGTTGTATATAAAATAAAAAAGCACAAGAAAGGAAAATATACTGTCTATGTCGCAGACCCGGGCAAGGGATTTGTAACCTATACGAAAGAGGAGTTCTGCGAGCATTGGGTAAGCACCAAGACCAATGGCGAGGAGAAAGGTATTGCCCTGCTCCTCGAACCGACGGAACAATTCTACGTACAAAAGACTGAGGAGACTATCCCCACGCATAACCGGGTGAAGTTTCTTTGGAGCTATCTCAAAAAATACAAACGTTTTTTCACGCAATTGATACTCGGGCTGTTGCTCGGCTCGCTCCTGCAACTAGTCTTCCCATTCCTCACACAAGCCATTGTGGATACGGGTATAGGGGGAAAGGATATCGAGTTCGTATGGTTGGTGCTGCTGGCTGAGATGATGCTCCTCTTTAGCCGTACCGCCATTGACTTTATCCGTTCAAAGATACTCCTGCACATCTCCACCCGTATCAACATCTCGCTCATCTCAGACTTCTTCATCAAGCTGATGAAACTACCGATGAAGTTCTTCGATACCAAGCTGATGGGCGACCTCTTACAACGCATCGAGGACCACCGGCGTGTGGAGCAGTTCCTTACCTCAAGCAGTCTAAGTTTATTATTCTCATTCTTCACATTTCTGGTATTCGGTGTCGTTCTTGCAGTCTATAATCTCGGCATCTTCCTTGTCTTCTTGTTTGGGACATCGCTTTACGCAGGCTGGATAATTCTCTTCCTCAAAAAGCGCAGACAGCTGGACTATAAGTATTTCGAGCAGGCAGGGCGCAACCGCAACGTCACCTACCAACTCATAGGCGGTATGCAGGAAATCAAACTGCAGGGGTGCGAACAGCGCAAACGTTGGGAATGGGAGGACGTACAAGCCGACCTGTTTAAGGTCAATCTGCAATCGCTCAATATGCAACAAGTGCAACAGGCAGGAAGCATCACCATCAATGAGGTGAAGAACACCCTCATTACCGTACTTGCAGCCACAGCCGTAATACACGGCAACATGACACTCGGTATGATGCTGGCGGTGCAGTACATCATCGGACAGCTCAACAGCCCTGTAGAACAACTTATTCAGTTTATCTACTCATGGCAAGACGTAAGCATCAGCCTTGATCGCATGAACGAAATCCACACCGAGACCAACGAGGAAAATGTCGAACGGACACGTACCGCCTATACGGACAAGACCACCAAAGGACATTCCCTCACGATAAAAGACCTATCCTTCAAATATGATATCTACAGTCCGAAAGATATTCTATCCGACATCAATCTCTCTATTCCCAACGGCAAGGTAACGGCAATCGTGGGAGCGAGTGGAAGCGGAAAGACCACGCTCGTAAAACTCCTTCTGGGATTTTATGAACCCCTGAATGGAAACATCGAGATAGGCAATGCCAATCTGAGCGAATACAATCTCGGTTGGTGGCGGAGCCAATGTGGAGCCGTGATGCAGGAGGGGTATCTCTTCTCCGATACCATTGCGAGAAACATTGCCATTTCGGACGACGAACCCGACATCGAGCGTATCCGCCATGCTGCCCGTGTAGCAAACATAGCCGACTATATAGAAGCCCTGCCTTTGGCTTACAACACGATGATAGGACAGGACGGACAAGGCATTAGTCAAGGGCAACGACAACGCATCCTTATTGCAAGGGTAGTCTATAAGAATCCAATGTTTGTCTTTCTGGATGAAGCGACCAATGCCCTCGATGCCAACAATGAACGAGCCATTACAGAAAACCTCTCGGAGTTCTACAAGGGAAAAACGGTTGTAGTAGTGGCACATCGCCTTTCCACTGTCCGCAATGCCGACCAGATAGTAGTGCTTGACGAAGGCAAAATCGCAGAAGTGGGTACACACGAAGAACTGACCGCTAAACGTGGTAAATATTTTGCCTTAGTAAAGAATCAATTAGAACTTGGCAACTAATATGAAAGAAGAAAAGAAACCAGAACGGAGCTTTGAACTGCGTAGCGAAAAAGTTCGTAGTATCGTGGGACAGATACCCTCCTCGCTTATCCGTTATGGCATTACCGCCATCGGAATGGTGTTGCTCTGCCTTTTTGCTGTAGCCTATTTCCTACCCTATAAACAAGTATATTCGGGTACGGCTACCATACACAAAACGGCAACCACACCAGTGGACAGCACGAATATAACCATCTTGCTCAAGTTTGAGAACAAACGCCCTGACAAAGTGAAGGGACAAATAATTTGTCTGCAATCTCCATATAGAACGTTTGCAGGACAGATACGAGACCTGTCTCCTGTCCGAGACTCTTTTGAACGTCAGAAAGCCATTTGCCGTTTCAAGGTAACTGAGATAAAATCTGTGGAAAACCAGACGGTAGACTTTCAGATAGTAAGTTCATCGGGCAATCTGCTGCAAAAAATGCTTGGGGAAATATAATCCCATCACACATTCCTTATCTCTCTCGATAGTCAATGGTTAAATTCACCGTCTGCTCTTGTAAGGCGATGAGTTCTTTTGTCAGATGGATAAGCTCCTGCAACAGGTTTTGTGTCGTTGTTTCCCTCTCGGTGATGTGGAGAAAGCGCACCATCTGATTGTAGTTTATGCCAATTTTATGTACTTGAGCTGTGAGTTCGGAGAGCTTGCGGTAATACTCCACGGCAGACTTGTCCACCGTTATCACCTTGAAATGCTCTCCTAATAACCTTGCACGCACAAACTCGGACTTGGACATTGAGCCTGACTTGTGATAGAGGTCTATCACTCGTATTTGGTCTTTCGGGTCTGGTAAACGGACGTGCCAATCGTCCCACTTGTCGGGCATATCACCATACTTTTTCGCTACTCTTTTCCTTGATTTATCGCTTGCCATATTCTCTTATTTTTGCTCTTCTAATCACGACTTCGGAGTGATTTAACCCCCTTTCGGGGCAAGGGTCTTTGTGGTACAAATGGCAACATGGTAACAGATGAACAAGTTCGGGGAGTAACATGGCAAGTTGACAGGTTGACAAGTAGACGGGTTAACAAGTTGTGTGTGAAAGAAGACAGGGTAACAGATGAATAAGTTCGGGGAGTAACATGGCAAGTTAACAGGTTGACAAGTAGACGGGTGAACAGGTTGCGTGTGTTAGAAGACAGAGTAACAGATGAACAAGTTCGGGGAGTAACAGAGGGCTGAGACAGGGACAAGGTATGTTTGAGATAGGGTAACGTGGCAAGTTGACAGGTGGATGAGTTGACAGGTGAACAAGTTGCTTGTAATAGGAGACAAGGTAACAGATGAACAAGTTCGAGGAGTAACAGAGGGTAGAGACAGAGACAAGGTATGTCTGAGACAAGATAACGTGGCAAGTTGACAGGTGGACGAGTGGACGGGTGAACAAGTTGCTTGTAATAGGAGAATACTTAATTTGATAGTGCAAAGATAATATTTCCTGATGAAAGCAGTGTGTTTTTACGGAAATAAATCGTGGGAACACTTAAAATCATTACCAACTAATTTTAATGGAAGTAATTTGTCAGGATTTTTTAGCCTTATTGCCTAATCAGCAAAAATGAATAGAAACAACTATTTTTCTATTGCAAAATGCAAAAAAAGAGAGAAATGAAACTTTTTGAAGAAAAATTCCCCGAAATATTTGGCGGATTGAAATAATTTGCATAATATTGCACTTATAAACACAGAACAAACGTTCTGTTTTGAATTTAACAAGTATGAAATAATGGAAAAACAAATAGATAAAGAAAGCATAAGCAAAAGGGACATTATCCTTAATGAATCGTTCAGGCTATTTCTGAAAAAAGGTTATGCAGCAGTATCATTTTCGGATTTAGTGGAAGCGACCGGCATTTCTCGTGGCAATATGTTTCATCACTTCAAGAATAAGGAGGATATATTCAATCATGCCGTTGATAGGTTTGTATTTGAATTCTTGACAAATGATGCTACAGACTTTCTTGAACTTACAAGCTCTACACCATTAAAGGATTTCATTGATAATCGTGTAGAAAACATCGGTCGCCGTATGAAATCATTTTTTATAATGACAAAAGGCACAGTCACTCCTGCCAATTTCATGTCATTTATCTTGTATCTGAAAGACAACTATCCGGATTGGAAAGAGAAGTTTCAAGAATACGAGAAAAGAAAGAGCCTTGAGTGGAAAGAGGTGATAGAGCTTGCCAAACAGAAAGGAGAGATTATTCAAACTGTGGAAACAGAAAAGATTATATCTTCCATTAGAAATATATATCTTGGATTGTCATACAGAAGTGCATTGAGCAGCCAACTTTCTATTTCCGAATTGAAAGAGCAAATATACACAATATACTATTTAATAACCAAATAATATTCCTATGGAAAAAGCAGCATATATCAATAGCGTATCGGCATATCTTCCTAATTCTCCCATCGCCAATGAGGATATGGAAGACTATATCGGAAAAATTGGTGGAAATCCGTCAAGGGTCCGCTCAATTGTACTGAGGCAGAATGGGATTAAAACACGATTTTACGGATTAGATAAAGAGCATAAGATAACCCACTCCAATGCACAATTGGCAAAGGGGGCGGTAGAAGGGTTATTTATGAACAAGGCTATCCCCACTGATGTTACCCTTCTTGCTTGTGGAACAAGTACTCCCGATCAACTACTTCCATCGCACGCCTCAATGGTTCATGGAGAGTTGGGCAACTTCCCTATGGAGATCTTTTCTTCTGCCGGTGTTTGCCTAACATCTTTACAGGCATTGAAGATTTGCTATAGCAACATTCTTGCAGGATTGCATGAAAAGGCGGTCTGTGTGGCTTCTGAATTGGCCTCTCCGGCATTGGTATCGAAATTCTATGATCCCGAATATGAGGTGACACATAATAGTCCGGATAAAGACCCATATATGGCTTTTGAAAAGGACTTTATGAGGTTTATGCTGTCGGATGGTGCAGGAGCTGTTTTGGTACAAGATCATCCAGAAGGAGATCATCCTCTTAAAATAGAATGGATTGAGATGACTTCTTATGCTAATGAGTTACCGACATGTATGTTCATGGCTTCAGAACTACAGTCTGATGGATGTCTGAAAAGCTGGAAAGAATATACTCCTGAAGAGATTAAAGAGCGTGGAGTCCTTGTGGGGAAACAGGATATTCGTCAGCTGAAGAAGCACATTATCAGGTACTGGGTAGACCATATAGAAGCTGTTCTTTCCAAGCATAATGTGAAAGCGGAAGAGATAGATTATGTGATACCACATGTCTCCTCTATGTTCTTCTATGAAAAGTTGAATGATGAAATTGCTGCTCGTGGTATTGCCCTAACAAAAGAAAAGTGGTTTACAAACCTTACTTCTGTTGGGAATATTGGATCCGCTGCTATATATGTGGCGTTAGATGAATTGATTAGAACAAAAGAGATAAAGCAAGGACAGAAGATACTTCTTCTCGTTCCAGAGAGTGGCAGGTTCTCTTATGGGACTGTGTTACTAACCGCTCAATAACTATGAAATATCAGAGTGCACAATGATATATAGAGCAAGGTACAGCTCGAAAAGGAAGGGCGTGTCTTTCAATCCTTCGATAGGGAAAAATCAAATAAATTCCTTGGCAGTATAAGATGGGTAATCTCTTTAGTATCCTAAGTATTACTATAGATCCCGACTATTCAAATGGGGAGTGTAAGCCGAAAAACTCTGAAGAGTAGGCATTATTTAACGAATGTGAATTATGAATAGCAAATTGAACATCGAAGAATTTTCTACTGAAGTGTTGTCAAGTATCGCAGGAGGTTCCGAAAATGGATCTCAAATGGAGGGCTTTTTTGGGCTCACTGTTTGTTGCAACGATACAACTGTGCAGCCAAGCAAGGGTGCATGACTACCTCCACTGAAACTAGAGAGCCTTAATTCAATCAGAGTGGGAGAATTAATTCTCCCACTCATCAACACCCGAATAAATGTAAAGTATGAATACGTATCAATTGTCAAGAAGTTGGATTTTACGTTATGATGAGCATCATAATGCTCCGTATACTCTTTTTGACATTAACAGAGGATATGAATATGTTATTAACCATTCGATATTTTCATTCCTCTCGTTTATGGAGCAAAAAGATAGAGGAGATGCAGAGATAAGCGATTTGTTTGAGCAAAACGATGTTGACTGTGCTCAAATTGTCAAAAGGCTCAATAAGCAATGGAAAGGACTCATCATTAACAAAGAGGAAGTCGGAAGTGCTTTTAGTTTTCCAAAACTAAGTTTCTCTCCTAAAATATCTATGTGTTCATCACCGAAAACAGCTGAAATACTATTAACTACTTTTTGCAATTTGGAATGCTTACATTGCGTGCATTCGTGTGGGCATCAAAAGGAAGGGAGTCTACTTTCTGGAAGAGAGTGGATTGAAATATTGCAGACGTTAGAGCGTAGTAGAATTCAAAAGGTAGTCCTCACAGGAGGGGAAATATTTACTCATCCACATATAGATGAAATAGTGGAAGTCATAGGAAAAATGAAGATAAGATTTATTCTTCTCACTAATGCTATGCTTATTACAAAGGAGAGAGCAGAACTCCTAAATAAATCTAATATTGTATTATCTGTGTCTCTAGATGGGAATACTGAACAATCGCATGATTTCCTGCGAGGAAGAGGAGCCTACAATACTTTAATGAAAAGAATGCAACTTCTCAAGGAATATAACGTAAATCGAATGTTATCAGTGACGCTCCATGCAAAAAATACCAATAATATTCAAGGGATTATTGACTATGCTTTGAAGGAAAATGTAAAAGCCGTAAACTTTACAATACTTGATGAAGTAGGTCGAGCGAAAGAACATGAGATTTTGCATCTATCTTCGATCGAAAGAGAAAAATGCAAGGATCAGGTTCGAAATATTCAAGTTAAATATAAGAACGAACTACCAATTTTTTTGCTGGATCCAGCAGAAGGATTATCAAAAAATTTAGATTGTTCTAATTACGATGCTCCTATTTACTGTACAGGAGCAACCTCTCACATCGCTATTTCACCTACTGGAGATGTATATCCTTGTGTATATGGCTTTGGAGAATCTTCATTGTGTTCTGGGAATCTCAAATATACTTCTCTATCTAAGATTTGGAATACGGACAAGTGGAATATGCTAAGGGGCGATATTCTATTAAAAGACCTGCATACTTGTAAGGCATGTTCGTTAAGTAACTCTTGCCAAACGAAAAATTGTAGGGTTAGAGCTTTAAAATATAAGAGAGATCTTTATGGAGTCCCAAATTGTATAGCTTGTCATAATGTGTGATTTATGAATATAAAAAAACGTAAAATTTTGTTTATACTTTTGGCTTTATGTGTCAACATATCATCTATATGGGGGCAAGAAGTCATTAAGTCCGTGGTTGTAGATGAAAATAAGTTACCATTAGAATTTTGTAATGTCGTTGCTTATAGCAAAGATAGTACATTATTGAAGGGTGTTGTTACTGATAGTACTGGTTTTTTCAGTATCGAAAAGTCGGTGCAAATGAGTTACTTGAGCTTCACTTGTATTGGCTATGAGCCACAAAAGGTAAACATAAACGAACTCCCTGTAAAAGTGGAAATGTACCCTTTGTCCTACACTCTGGGAGAGGTGATAATAAGAGGAAACACAAGAAGATTGAAATTGACTAATCATCAACTACAAGTAAATGTAGAAGGTACACCTTTGGCACAACAATCGAGCATTGAACGACTTTTGGCACAACTCCCTGGAGTCGCAGTGGATAGAAATGGAGGTGCAACATTACTTGGAGGAGGAAATATCCTTATATTACTAGATAATAAAGAGGTGTTTTCTCATGATGAACTTAAGTTAATAGATCCTAAAGTGATCACAACGATAACATTTGATCGGAATCCTGGACCAAGATATCGTGGCAGTGTTAACGCAGTACTTCACATCAAGACTAAACGTCAAAAAGATAAATTCACAGGTCAAGTAAAGAGTAAGCTCCAATTAAATCATGCTGTTTCATACTTAGGAGATCTCTCGTTAGGCTATGTCAATGATAAGTGCAATATTAGTCTTCAACTCAATCAGAGAGATAGCCGTATGAATAAGACAGAACTCATTGAAACTCAAGTCATACCTCAATTAGAACTACATACTCAGCTCGTAGACACAATAAGTGATTTGTCAAGAAATATACTCATGAAAACTAACTTTACGCCTCATAAAGCGTTAACGTGGGGAGTAGGGTACAACTTGTCAAGCAGTGAGATAAATGATCATAGTGGAGATAAGACTCAGTATTGGACAAACAAATTAGGATGGCAAAATTTGATGTCCAACACTAATCTCGACAATAAAATTATCTCTCATCATTTTAATGCATATACAGAGTGGCAAATCGCCAAAAGATTGAAATTTGAAATCAATGTCGATGCTCTTGTCAAAAGCATGAATCGTATGCAAATAACAAGAGAGAATGACATGGAAAAAATCAGTGATCACCAAATCTCTACTAATGCCCATTATGCTCTTTTTCAGCTTTCTCCATATCTTTCTTATAGTCTCATAGATAATCAATATCTTGAGGGTGGGTTGGATTTATACCAAATAAAGGGAACTCGAAAACAAACTATAGATGCAATTGCCAAAAACGAAGGGACTAACCATGAAAGAGTATATGCTGGGTATCTCAATTATTTATTTCCTATAAAAAAGTGGAGTGCATCCTTGGGTATTCGTTTTGAACATGCAAAGAGTATGTTGTCAACCCCCAATAGCTCTCTGCGTAATATTAACCATAGTTACAATGATATTTTCTTTATAGGGAAGATATCTGGGAAAATAGGAATGTCAATGCACAATTTCAGCTTTACTTCAGGGACACGCAGACCAAGTTTGGAAGATTTAAGCAACAATAGTTATTATTCTAACCAATTTGTGTCGTCAGATTCAAATCCGAATTTATTACCTGAGAAGAATTACCGAATAGGGTATGAGTTTATTTACAAGATCCTTTATCTTGGTGTAAACTATCAATACTCACGAGATCATATTGATAATTACATTCAGAAAAAAGATGATTTGACATCAGGTTACATCATATCCAAAACCAATTTTGATCATCATCATAGAATCCAACTAATGGGCAATGTTTCTAAGAACTGGGGATGGTACTCTTTAAACTTATTGGGAATGATACAATTGGAGCAACTTGATGGTCGAAAATACAATCTGGTCATTAAGCAAAAACCTTTATTCTATACTCGATTAACTCAAACTCTAACTGTGCCTAAATGGTGTGATATAGAGTTGAATTATTCTTATCAAAGCCCATTAACATCTGGAATTTTTGAGGCCAAACAGAAACATCAATTAGATTTTGAAATACGCAAGCAATTTTTAGGTGGAAAAATGGATATTTCTATTCTTGGGACGGATCTCCTAAAAACAGCCTGGGATATAGGAACAACTCAAATAGAGGGTATTAGATTGTATGATAAGACTTATAGAGATACACGCAGTGTTTCCATTCAGATCCGCTATCGATTTAATCAAAAGAATGTCCGCCAAAGAAAGAGTACTGCAAGCGAATCGATAAATCGACTCAATATGTAATATGAAAATATTATCTCAACAAGATGCCATGGACTGTGGCCCATCGTGTTTAGCAATGATAGCTAAACATTATGGTCTACAGCCTAATGTTGAAGAGATACGGCGTACTTGTGCATTAAGCAAGGAGGGTGTCTCTCTGCTTGGTATCAGCAAAGCAGCCGAGTCAATTGGCTTCAAAACAATAGGAGGGCGATTGAGTTTTAACACTTTGGCAAAGGAGGTCACATACCCTTGCATTATTCATTGGGATCAAAACCACTTTGTTGTTGTTTACAAGGTTCAGAAACATACTAAGGGGAGGTATACAATCTATGTTGCAGACCCGGGAAAAGGACTTGTAACGTATAGTAAGGATGAATTTTGCGAGCACTGGATTAGTACTAAAACTAATGGAGAGGAAAAGGGCATTGCCCTTCTCCTTGAACCAACGGAGCAGTTCTATACTCAGACAGATACAAAAAGAATTCCGACACAGAATCGAGCAATATTTCTGTGGAACTACCTCAAAAAGTACAAACGCTTCTTTTTTCAATTGATATTGGGTTTGTTGCTTGGTGCACTCTTGCAACTCGTTTTTCCATTCCTCACTCAATCAATTGTGGATACGGGTATTGGGGGTAAAGATATAGGCTTTGTATGGCTTGTACTGCTGGCGCAAATGATGCTCCTTTTCAGCCGTACAGCCATAGACTTTATCCGCTCGAAGATACTCCTGCACATCTCCACCCGTATCAACATCTCGCTCATCTCAGACTTCTTCATCAAGCTGATGAAACTACCGATGAAGTTCTTCGATACCAAGCTGATGGGCGACCTCTTACAACGCATCGAGGACCACCGGCGTGTGGAGCAGTTCCTTACCTCAAGCAGTCTAAGTTTATTATTCTCATTCTTCACATTTCTGGTATTCGGTGTCGTTCTTGCAGTCTATAATCTCGGCATCTTCCTTGTCTTCTTGTTTGGGACATCGCTTTACGCAGGCTGGATAATTCTCTTCCTCAAAAAGCGCAGACAGCTGGACTATAAGTATTTCGAGCAGGCAGGGCGCAACCGCAACGTCACCTACCAACTCATAGGCGGTATGCAGGAAATCAAACTGCAGGGGTGCGAACAGCGCAAACGTTGGGAATGGGAGGACGTACAAGCCGACCTGTTTAAGGTCAATCTGCAATCGCTCAATATGCAACAAGTGCAACAGGCAGGAAGCATCACCATCAATGAGGTGAAGAACACCCTCATTACCGTACTTGCAGCCACAGCCGTAATACACGGCAACATGACACTCGGTATGATGCTGGCGGTGCAGTACATCATCGGACAGCTCAACAGCCCTGTAGAACAACTTATTCAGTTTATCTACTCATGGCAAGACGTAAGCATCAGCCTTGATCGCATGAACGAAATCCACACCGAGACCAACGAGGAAAATGTCGAACGGACACGTACCGCCTATACGGACAAGACCACCAAAGGACATTCCCTCACGATAAAAGACCTATCCTTCAAATATGATATCTACAGTCCGAAAGATATTCTATCCGACATCAATCTCTCTATTCCCAACGGCAAGGTAACGGCAATCGTGGGAGCGAGTGGAAGCGGAAAGACCACGCTCGTAAAACTCCTTCTGGGATTTTATGAACCCCTGAATGGAAACATCGAGATAGGCAATGCCAATCTGAGCGAATACAATCTCGGTTGGTGGCGGAGCCAATGTGGAGCCGTGATGCAGGAGGGGTATCTCTTCTCCGATACCATTGCGAGAAACATTGCCATTTCGGACGACGAACCCGACATCGAGCGTATCCGCCATGCTGCCCGTGTAGCAAACATAGCCGACTATATAGAAGCCCTGCCTTTGGCTTACAACACGATGATAGGACAGGACGGACAAGGCATTAGTCAAGGGCAACGACAACGCATCCTTATTGCAAGGGTAGTCTATAAGAATCCAATGTTTGTCTTTCTGGATGAAGCGACCAATGCCCTCGATGCCAACAATGAACGAGCCATTACAGAAAACCTCTCGGAGTTCTACAAGGGAAAAACGGTTGTAGTAGTGGCACATCGCCTTTCCACTGTCCGCAATGCCGACCAGATAGTAGTGCTTGACGAAGGCAAAATCGCAGAAGTGGGTACACACGAAGAACTGACCGCTAAACGTGGTAAATATTTTGCCTTAGTAAAGAATCAATTAGAACTTGGCAACTAATATGAAAGAAGAAAAGAAACCAGAACGGAGCTTTGAACTGCGTAGCGAAAAAGTTCGTAGTATCGTGGGACAGATACCCTCCTCGCTTATCCGTTATGGCATTACCGCCATCGGAATGGTGTTGCTCTGCCTTTTTGCTGTAGCCTATTTCCTACCCTATAAACAAGTATATTCGGGTACGGCTACCATACACAAAACGGCAACCACACCAGTGGACAGCACGAATATAACCATCTTGCTCAAGTTTGAGAACAAACGCCCTGACAAAGTGAAGGGACAAATAATTTGTCTGCAATCTCCATATAGAACGTTTGCAGGACAGATACGAGACCTGTCTCCTGTCCGAGACTCTTTTGAACGTCAGAAAGCCATTTGCCGTTTCAAGGTAACTGAGATAAAATCTGTGGAAAACCAGACGGTAGACTTTCAGATAGTAAGTTCATCGGGCAATCTTTTAAGAAAGATGCTTGGCAATATAGATCCGTAAATACTTTTACGATATTAAAGGTTCTTGTATTCCAGCAATGGCAAGGGAAACTTCACAAAATAGGATATTATATATGAGCGAACTAATTTTACAAAATCCATAGTTAAATGAAAGTTACGATATTTTTTAATAAAATAGAATTAACTCTTAAGGAATATAGAACTTCTGAGTTTATAGTGACAAATTGTAGGAAACTGAATAAAAGGATTCTTTTTCTACTATTGGTTGTACTTTTTCCTTTATATATTTTCTCCCAGAATATTACAATATCAGGGAAAGTACTCAATGCTGAAAATAAAGAAATAATGCCAGGCGTTAATATAAGGCTTTGCCAAAAAGACAGTTTGGTATCCGTCATACACACAGATAAGAAAGGAGAATTTTGTTTTCGGCATTTACAGTCGGGTGACTATCTTTTAGAGTTTTCTTCGCTTGGCTTCAATAATCTTCAGTCTGCTGTTATAGGATTAAGTAAAGACTACAAACTGAACGATGTATTGATGGAACCTGCCTCTTATCAATTAGATGAAGTGGTAGTGGCTGCTGAAAATGTGAGACAAGGCGTGGATAGACTAACATTTTTCCCTAATGAGAAAATACGTCAAAGTAGTCAGGACGCATTGGATGTTATGCGATTGTTGAACTTGCCCGACTTAAAGTTTGACATTGTTAATCATTCTTTTATGTCCCTAAAGAACGGGAGCGTGCAGATTCGTATCAACGGTGTAATCGCTTCGCAGACCGATTTAATCGCAATTCAACCCCAAGACATAGCCAATATTGAATATATAACTAATCCGGGAGTTATTTATGGCGATGGTGTAGCAGCAGTTGTTTTGATAAAAACAAGAAAAAATATGTCGAACTGGCAAATTGGAGGACGCGTTTCACAATCTCTCTCTGCGCTCATCGGCTCACAATATGCCTACTTTAACCTAAATTTCTCTCACGATCATTTCTCATTAAAATTATCTGATTCGTACAATTATGCCAACGGAATATACAGCTATATAGACAAGCAACTGCATTATCCAACCCGTCTATTAGCTTTCAAGAGCATAGGAAGCTCCTCAAAACAACGATTGCTCAACCCTGCCTTGCAGTTTGATTTTACCCATTCTTTTAAAGAAAATAGTTTCTTAAGTATCAAGACGTTCTTTGATTTGAACCGCTCCTATCCTGCTACAGCCGTATCTACGTCTTCTATAGCCGGTCAATCTTTCTACGATGATTACTCGAGCAAAAAGGATAAAGTTCGGAATGCCGCCTTAGATATTTATTTTTCTAATGGTTTTAGCAATGGTTCAGAAATAGTTGCAGATTTAAGGGCGACTTATATTCATACGGACTATCAGCAAAAATATTACAAAAAATATAACCAATCAGGTTATAACAATTACGAAAGCACGTACTTTGCCACAGGGCAGCACCGTTCGTTAATAGGGGAAATCAAGTACCAACTACCATTATCCAAGCAATACAGCTTGGTAATCGGCTCTCGGAACGAACTTTCTTCCACCCGAAATGACTATACAATAGACCACTTAGGGAATCCATCTTCGCTTGATTTTTTCAACACTTACAATTATTCCGAATTCTCCGGAAGACTAAGGAACTTCTCTTATACAATAGGAGCAGGCTTTGCCTTCTACAAATTGAAGAACGATAATTTGCATAGACATTATACGTATTTTCGTCCTAAATTAAGTCTTCGATATGCTTTCTCGAAAGAATGGTCGCTCCAGTACTATTTAGGCATCAATCCCAATGAGCCAGAACTTGCTCTTCTTTCCAATGTAAAACAACCCATCTCAGAGTATGAAGTACGTGTTGGCAATCCAAATCTAAAGCCGTATCAGGCTTATACCAACCAACTTGCTTTGAATTTTATTAAACATAAAACTTATCTAAGCTTATCAACGTATCTTCAATACAACTCATCTCCATACCTCGAAAATCAGGTTCTTTATGATTCAGATTCTGAACAATTCATTTACTCGATGAGTAATCAAGGACATTTTCTACATTCTCAGACCAGACTTTATGGTAGTCAAAAGCTGTTTAATGACAAATTAAGTCTCTCCAGTTATGGCATATTGAACCATTATGTGAATCATGCTGACAATTACAGTAATCATTTCACTGCCTTTATATGGGGAACAACTGCAAGTTACGACATCAAGCATTGGGGAATAGCTGCAAGTTTTATTTCACCTGTACGTTTTCTGTTCAATCAGATAAAGACAACACAGCACAGTAATTTCCAACTTTCTACATACTATAAAACAAATAGATTGCAAATCAGCTTGGCAGTCAATAATCTATTTATGCCCCACGCATACCTTAAAAAAATGGAATTAGGTAGCCAACTATTGCAATCTAAAGCAACTGAATATGTTAGATACAATAATAACTATGTAAACTTGACGATTAGCTATTACCTTAGTAAAGGTAAAAACAAAGAGCATCATCATAAAATACAAAATGAGGACAGGGATTCGGGAGTAATGAAATGATAACAAAGAGCCAACACTAGGGCTTGTCCCCCTACTATAGCAATACTCCCTAATTATCTGTTTGGTAATATTGGTAATATGTTCATTGACAAAAACAAAACGCTTCTTCCGTTAAATGCGTAGATGCCTATCATGCAATGCATATAGTCTTAATGTGAAGTATTCCTCATTTCTGAATCCGTATATCTGTCTTTTCAGAACCTTTATTTTATTGTTAATGCCTTCAATTGTTCCATTTGTTATACAATGGTCGTACCATGCTAATATGTATGTCTTGTATGCTCTAATAGTTGAAGCCATTTTCACCAATGGCTGTATTTTAGATTCTATAGCTTGCTTTACCCATTCATCCAACAAATCTTTAGCTTTTTGCTTACTACACTGATTCCATATTTCCTTAAGATCTTCTTTGAGATAATAGGCAATCATCAGCGGACGGTTTAGGCTCAAGGCATTCTCCAGTCTATTTCTGTGCGCATAATCAAAAATATCATTTCCATTTTTGAGTAACAACCAACGTGTTCCTTTGATTACTTTACGCTTGTTGATGTCCTTTTCCTCATGCCATATCTGTCTCCTTAGCAAGTCCACCTTTTCGTTCATAAGCTTGGTTACATGAAAGTGGTCTACTACAAGTGCAGCATTGGGAAGGTGCTCACTCACAGCTCTTGTATATGCT
>ERZ773007.575-NODE-575-length-18265-cov-4.371444_pt1 | contig 18265 bp, 12 predicted proteins | sample MGYA00580665_ERZ773007 | MGnify/ENA primary metagenome ERZ773007 (study PRJEB29015, sample SAMEA2738122) | human oral metagenome | biome: human oral; feature: human-associated habitat; material: saliva | place: China | collected 2167 ... | reverse complement strand
GCCGGCTGCCCGACGAGCTGCCGGACAACGCCGTCGTCATCGGCGACCCGGTGGCTGGAACGGGATACATTCCCATCCTCACCGGTATGCGCAGCGTGTGGGTCTTCCCGGGGCAGGCGGCCGACGACGAGGACGGGATCTACCTGCGCGAGCACTTCAACCAGATCCGCACCGACCCCCATGTGTGCGAGATCCTTCAGCAGCACGGGATCCGCTACTTCTACGCCGACAAGGACATTCGCTTCAACAACTCCCAGCTCAGCAAGATCCGTCCCGGGCTGTACGGGGTTGACACCTCCAGCGGATTCACCCTCATCGACAGCGGAGGCTCAGCCGCGCTGTGGCGCATCGACATCTGCGGCTGACAGCCTCAGCTGACAGCCGCAGGTGCCCTGAGAGCGCCTCAGCTCATGTCCTGCGTGTCGCCCGTACTCATGGGCACGACGGGCTCGGTGCCCCAGGCCCCCTCCAGGAACAGTCGGGCCCACAGGCCCGTCGAGGAGGCCCCCCGAGCCATGTGCCTGATCTGCTCCGTGCGGGGCATGGGGGCGTTGAACGCCTCGAAGGCCATGGGATGGTGAAGCATGGTCCTCATGGAGACTGCTCGTGCCAGGGCCGTGCGGGTGCCGGTGACGGTCAGTGCCGCCATGAGCAGGCGCCGTGGCCCGGCGGGGATCCGAGCCGCCGGCGCCTCGAAGAGCTGCGAGGCGGTGCCCGTCGCCTCGGCGTAGGCCTCCGCCGTGAACTGCGCGTACCAGTCGCGAGTGGCGGTCAGCTCCTCCGATCCCCGCAGCCAGGCGCGCCACATCTCGGTGTCGAGCATCGGCAGCGCCCAGCCGTATCCGAAGGCCTCGTAGGCCTTGAAGGACTCGTTGATGTACTTGGCCTGACGTTCCTGGAGGTTGACCCACTCCAGAAGCTCCTGGACGCAGCGCCCGCCTCCAGGAAGGTCCTCGCCCGGGTTGGTCGGGAAGGAGACCTCCTGGGCTCCCTGCACCACGGCTCGGCGCAGCAGGGGCAGGTGGCGCCACGCATCGCGGTCCCCCTGAAGCAGCGAGTGGTGGCGGGCCACGGTGGTGAGTACCTCGTTGCGTGAGGGGCTGCCCTCGAGCAGGTGCTCGTCATGCATGTTGCCGACGATCGTGTGGCCGGGCAGGAACACCGCATCGTTGTCGATCAGGGCCTGGCGGCGCATCTGGAGCAGGGCGTACCAGTCCTGGACGTGCGGTAGCGAGGTCAGGCCCCAGGTGCGCCTCTGGAAGTCGACGCCGTCGGGCCCGGCCCAGCTGCGAGCCACCTCGGCGGGGTCCAGGTCGACCGTGAACCAGTCCAACTCGAGCGCCTCGGCCACGCCCCGGGAGATGGCGACCTCAGAGCTGCCCGGCACCCCGTAGGTGAAGGTCACCACGTCGCGGGCCCCGTGGCGCTTGAGCCAGACGGCCAGCAGCCGGGAGTCCAGCCCACCGGAGAGGGGAACGAGGATCTGGCGGCCGTCGATGTCCTGAAGGACGCGCTCGACCGCGGTGTCGAGCGCGCTGCGGAAGACGGCCGCGAACTCCTCTGGGGAGGTGATCGGGTCAGCGGCGTACCGGTAGGTCTCCCACGAGCGGCTGCTCCAGGTGCCGTTGGGGCGCAGCTCCACCACCGATCCGGCCGGAGTGGCGTAGACCTCGTGGGCCAGTGTCCGCGTCCCCGGTGTGAAGCCAGCGTGCAGGAAGACCTCGGCGGCCTCCTCATCGCGCACCCAGGCCGGGGCGTGTCGGCGCAGCTCCTCAGGGTCGTCGCTGATGACCCAGGTGTCGCCCGCGCGGGTGAACAACAGGTGGTGGGAACGGGTGCGGTCCGTGGTCAGGCGCACGAGGCCGTCGTCGGCCTCGATGAGTGTCCAGGCCCCCGTGCGCCGCTCGGGCCGCTCGCGCCGCAGGGACTCCAGGTCACCAGACCCGAGCGGTAGCGGTCGCCACAGGTGGTACTGGGGCGCTGTGGGCGCTGAGGACTCAGTGTCCGCGGGACCACTCGTCCACGTCGGAGACGTCAGGTGAAGGCGGTATCCGGAAGGGGACGCGTCCGTGCGGTCCGTGTGGTCCAAGTCGTGCATGTGGACATGGTAAGCGCCGTATCATACGGAGGGCTGCTACCCGAGCCGCCACCTGAGCATCAACCTGAGCCTCAGCCTGATCCGTCGGAAGGACCAACCCGTATGCGCATCGCCGTCGTCGCCCTGGGCAAGATCGGACTGCCTCTGGCCGTCCAGTACGCAGACAAGGGTCACGAGGTCATCGGAGTCGACGTCAACCCCGCCGTCGTCGAGGCCGTCAACGCCGGAACCGAGCCCTTCCCCGGCGAGGCCCACCTGGCCGAGAAGCTCGCCGCCCTGAGCCCCGCCACCGGCAACGGCGCCCTGCGCGCCACCACCGACTACGCCGAGGCCATCCCCGAGGCCGACGCCATCGTCCTGGTCGTGCCGCTCTTCGTCAACGACGCCACCTGGGAGCCGGACTTCGCCTGGATGGACGACGCCACCCGCTCCCTGGCCGCCCACCTGACCCCCAACACCCTCATCTCCTACGAGACCACCCTGCCCGTGGGCACGCTGCGGGGCCGCTTCAAGCCCATGATCGAGGAGATCAGCGGCCTGAAGGAGGGGACCGACTTCCACCTCGTCTTCAGCCCCGAGCGGGTCCTCACCGGCCGCGTCTTCGCCGACCTGCGCCGCTACCCCAAGCTCGTGGGTGGTCTGGACGAGGCCGGCACCCAGGCGGGTATCGCCTTCTACGAGTCCGTCCTCGACTTCGACGAGCGCGACGACCTGCCCCGCCCCAACGGCGTGTGGGACATGGGCACCGCCGAGGCCGCTGAGATGGCCAAGCTCGCCGAGACCACCTACCGCGACGTCAACATCGGCCTGGCCAACCAGTTCGCCGTCTACGCCGACAAGGCCGGCTTCGACATCGAGCGCGTCATCGAGGCCTGCAACTCCCAGCCCTACTCCCACATCCACCGCCCCGGCATCGCGGTGGGCGGGCACTGCATCCCGGTCTACCCGCGCCTGTACCTGTCCACCGACCCCGACGCCTCCGTGGTGCGCACCGCCCGCACCTTCAACGCCACGATGCCCGCCTACGTGGTGGGTCGGGCCACCGAGGTGCTCGGCTCGCTCAAGGGCCTGCGCGTCGTCGTGCTGGGGGCCTCCTACCGCGGCAAGGTCAAGGAGACCGCCTTCTCCGGGGTCTTCCCCACCGTGGAGGCCCTGCGCGAGGCCGGCGCCGAGGTCCTCGTCCACGACCCCATGTACACCGACGAGGAGCTGGCCGGTTTCGGCTGGACCCCCTACCACCTGGGGGAGCAGGTCGACGTCGCCATCGTCCAGGCCGACCACCCCGAGTACGGCGAGCTCTCCGCCGCCGACCTGCCCGGGCTGCGCCTCCTGCTGGACGGACGCCGCGCCACCGACGCCGCCAAGTGGACCGGTGTGCCGCGCCTGACCATCGGCGGAGGCGAGTGACCCCGCAGGCGCTCTGAGGTCGGCAGGAGGAATGACTGCGAGCGTGGCGGCGGGGCTGTCCGGAGACTCCGGCTGGATCCTGACGGCCGCCACGCTCGTCGTGGCCGGGCTGCTCCTGGTGCCCGGCTGGATCGTGGGACGCTCGGCGCGCCTGGCCGCACTGCCGTCGCTGGCGGTGGCTCCGGCGCTCAGCTCGGCGATCATCGCGGCGGCGGAGATCCTCGCCCACGCCCTCGCGTTGCCCTGGCTCCCCTGGGGATGGGCGGTGATCGCCGGCCTGACGGCGGTCGTGGCGTTGATGGCACGTCTGATCGTCGGTGCCCCACCGGAGCGTGCGCGACGAGCGGCGTCGCAGGGCCGGGCCGAGTGGGTGATCCTGGCTGCAGGCCTGACCGTGGCCGTTATCGTGCCGGCCGGGGTGATTCTGACCGTCCTGCCGGGGCCCGGCTACCCGGCACAGGTCTTCGACGCCACCTTCCACCTCAACGCGGTGGCGGCCATCCGTGAGGGCGGCAACGCCTCCATGCTGGGGGGCCTGTCCGCCCTCTACTCCGGCCGCACCGTCTACTACCCCACGGTCTGGCACGGGGTGGTGGCGCTGGCACCGGGCAGCCCGGCCCCGGTCAGTACCGCGGGGGTGCTGGCCCTCACCGCGGTGGTCTGGCCGCTGAGCCTGCTGGGGTTGCTCGCCCGGGCCGCAGGTCTTGACGCTGCCCGGGCCTCGGAGACGGATCGAGCCCGCCGCAGGCAACGGACCTGCGCGGTCGCCGCTGTGCTCGCGCTCAGCGCCGCAGTGGTGGGGTTCCCACTGCTGCCCATGACGGCCTTGGCAGTGTGGCCCTACGCCCTGAGCGTTGCGGGGCTTCCCGGCGTCCTCGTGCTCTACGACCTGCTGCGTCAGGAAACCGCCTCGTGGCGCCTGCGTCTGGTACTGGTCCTCCTCGCCCTGGCCGCCGGCGGCGGCGTGGTGGCCGCGCACGGCACCGGCCTGTTCAACCTCGCCGTCTTGAGCCCACCCTTCTTGGTCAACCTCCTCGTCTCCCGATGGCGTCGCAGCGCCACCAGGCGGGGCGGCCGCGCCCTCCTGGTGGCCGGAGCGGTCGCGTCCGTGCTGGTCCTGGCCGTGGGGGCCTGGGTCATGCGCGCCTCCCTGGCCTCTGTCCTGGGCTATCAGCGCCCGGCCGGGGGAGTGGGCGGCATCGTGGCGACCCTGGGGCAGGCGCTCATCGACCTGCCGATGTATGGGGCGGTCCCGGGGGCCTCCCTGCCCGTCGGGATCGTGTTCGGCGGACTCACCCTGGCGGCGGCATGGTCGGCACGTGCACACCGGGATCAGCGCCCCTGGCTCGTCATGTGGCTCCTGTCGCTGCTGCTTGTGGTCCTCGTGGGGGGACCCCAGTGGGCCGGCCGTCAGCTCGGAGCGCCCTGGTACCTCCAGAAGGCCCGGATCCTTCCGCTTGTCATCCTGCCGGCGCTCGTCCTCATGGTGCAGGCCGGGGCCGGGCGGCCTGGGCGACGACTGTGGGGGTGGCTGCGTCGACTGGCCTCACGGGTCGGCGGGGCCCGGCCGCAGCGTGCGGCGGTGGCCTTGCTGGCAGCGCTTGTACTTCTGCCGGTGGTGGCAAGGGTCCCCCTGGAACGCAACCTCGTCGCCTCCGTCTACGACCCGCAGCGCATCAAGTACGGGACCTTGCTGACCGAGGACGCCCTGGCGCTCATTGAGCGCTCGAGGAGCGTCCTGCCTCAGGACGCGGTCGTCCTCGGAGCGCCATCGCGAGGGGCCGCCCACCTGTGGTCCTTGGGCGGGGTCCACGTCGTCTACCCGACGCGTGACCAGACAGCACCTGGAACCCCGGGTGCGACCCTGCCCTCTGCCTGGCCCACCCTGGGGCAGAAGGGCTCCCAGACCTGCGCGCTCCTCAACCGGCTGGGGGTGCGCTACTTCTACAGCAGTTCGGACGCCACGGCCGCGGGCTCCGTGGCAGGAGCAGCCCCCCTGCGCTGGGACGCCCCGCTGACCCGAATCCCCAGCGAGGGGCTCGAGCTCATCGACTCCCAGGGCAGCACCTCACTGTGGCGCATCACCGCCTGTGACTGAGGCGGCCTTGGCGTTGTGCGCTCAGACCTCGGTGTACTGAACCACTGATGGCGGCTCGGCGCAGAGGCCAACCATCCGAGGCACAAGAGTGGTGAAGTGTGCTGAGGCATTGTGGGCCTCGATTGCGGTGTCGTTGCGCCAGGTCTCGAGCACGACGAAAGAAGCGGAATCGTCCCTGGCCACGCACAGGTCGTAGGCGAGATTGCCATCTTCGGCCCGTGAGGCCTCCACGAGTTCGCCGGCAAGGGCGCGGAACTCCTCAACGGCATCGGGACGGACGCGGAACGTGGCGACAATACGGATCATGGGGCTCTCCTCACGCTGAGTCAGAACTAGGGCTTCTGCGGGAACGCGTGTGGGGCCCCCGCGGGGGCCCCACACGTCACGGCTTATCGATGGCGGCTCGATGGCGGCGCTGCCCGATCACTGCCCCTGGGCGGCGTACTTCGCCTCGACCTCGGCCTTGAGCGGGCGCCACCAGGCCTCGTTGTCCCGGTACCAGTCGATGGTGGCCTGCAGACCGGAGCGGAAGTCGGTGAACTTCGGCGCCCAGCCGAGCTCCTCGACCAGCTTGGAGTTGTCGATGGCGTAGCGCATGTCGTGACCGGGGCGGTCGGCGACGTGCTCGTAGTCGTCGGGAGCGTGGCCCATGAGCTCCAGGATCAGCTCGACGACCTCCTTGTTGTTCTTCTCGCCGTTGGCGCCGATGAGGTAGGTCTCGCCGATGCGGCCCTTCTCGATGATGTCCCACACGGCGTCGTTGTGGTCCAGGACGTGGATCCAGTCACGCACGTTCTCGCCGGCGCCGTAGAGCTTGGGGCGCACGCCGTCGATGAGGTTGGTGATCTGACGCGGGATGAACTTCTCGATGTGCTGGTAGGGCCCGTAGTTGTTCGAGCAGTTGGAGATCGTCGCCTCCACGCCGAAGGAGCGCACCCAGGCGCGCACGAGCAGGTCGCTTCCGGCCTTGGACGAGGAGTAGGGGGAGGAGGGGTTGTAGGGCGTCGTCGGCTCGAACTTCGCCGGGTCGTCCAGCTCCAGGTCCCCGTAGACCTCATCGGTGGAGATGTGGTGGAAGCGCACCTTGTGGCGGCGCACCGCCTCCAGGAGGGTGAAGGTGCCCACGAGGTTGGTCTGGATGAAGGGGGAGGGGTCGCGCAGCGAGTTGTCGTTGTGGGACTCGGCCGCGAAGTGGACGACGACGTCGGCCTGGGCGACGAGCGGGTCGACGACGTCGGCGTCGGCGATGTCCCCGACAACGAGCGTGACGCGGTCGCCCAGGTCCGCCAGTGAGCCCTTGTTCCCGGCGTAGGTGAGCTTGTCCAGGACGGTGACGGCGGCATCGGGGTGGCGCACCAGGGTCTGGTGGACGAAGTTGGCGCCGATGAAGCCGGCGCCTCCGGTGATGAGGACGTGCATAGAACTCGCTCCGATATGTGGGAACTGCGGGCGCTGAGCGCCCATCATGGCCGACGCCATCATGCCACAGGAGTGCGCTCGAGCCCACGGGTGGCCGCAGAGCGTGACTTCCGGGCCGGCGTAGCCTGACCGAGGGCCCCGGGGTGGTGAGATCGGATTGCAATAGACGTGCCGTGAACCGGTAAAACCGCGGAGCCTCAAGAAAAGGTGTGGGGCGGGTTGGCGGTCTCCGGGATTCTGGGCGCCGATGCAGCCGTCGCCGTCAAGGACCCTCCGTGACATTCAGTAAACTGTCAGCAATCTCTTGGAAATTGCTCAGAAATTCGATTTCGTGCCTCTCGAGGGAGCGCGTCGTCGGTTCTGATGGTGAGGCCTGATGGACGCCCGTCGGTATCACCTCAAAGGAACCCCATGAACGTCCCTCGCGCTCTTGGCCGCATCGCTCCCCGCGGCGGCCATCGCCTCAGTGGCCATGCCGGTGGTCTCAGCGCCCGCGCACACGCGTGCCGCTCCGCCGGGCTCATCGCCCTGACCTCGCTGCTCCTGTCCAGCCTGGTCCCCGTGGCCGGTGCCGCTCCGGGTACCGGTGACTCAGGTGGCCAGGGTGAGGCCCCCGCCCCGGTGCAGATCCTCGATCTGACCACAGCCGGCGGGCAGGCCACCGAGGTGGCGCAGTCGGGGCTCGACGACGCTCGGGCCTCAACGGGAAAGGAGGCCGGCTCGGCCGATGCCGCCTCGGCGAGTGCGGCGGTGCGCGGCGCAACCGCCACCGTGACCGCCCTCGCTCAGACGACGGGAGCAGCCGGTGCGCCGGTTCCCTCGATCCTGCCGGCGGCCACGGATCCGCAGGCGGACGCTGCCTTGCTCACCGACCCCCTCGAGGTCGGCCGCTTCTTCGTCGCCGGCTTCACCTGGACCGGCGGCGCCGACCTGCCCGACGGCGTGCGCATCTACCTGCGCGTGCGGGAGAACGGGAGCTGGTCGCCCTGGTACCTGAGCGAGGCGGCCGACTCCGGCCGCGACGACCGCGCCACCCCCGGCACGGGGGAGTTCGTCACCGGCGGGGCCGACGCGATCCAGGCCTCCGTCGTCGGCAGCTCGCTTCCAGCCGGGCTCAAGCTGGCCCTGGTCCCCTCCCGCCCGCAGGGCGAGGAGGTCCTCGGTGCAGACGACCTCAAGACCACCGAGGCTGCACCGACCCCCGTCATCGAGGATGCCTCCGCCACTGACAACCAGGGCACTCAGGTGGATCCGGCCGCCATGACACTGTCCGCGAGCCCCGCGCCGGTCGCCCAGCCGGCCGCAGCATCGGTTGCTGCACCAGCCGCCGTGCCTGTCGTCGCACCGGCTGCGACGACCGCTAACGGCCTGCCGGTCGCGGTGACCACCCGGGCCGAGTGGGGGGCCAATGCCTCCTACATGAGCTGGGATCCCGAGTACGCGAGAGCCGGCCACGTCGTCGTCCACCACACCGCAGGCACCAACAGCTACTCAGCAGGCCAGTCCGCCTCCATCGTGCGGGGCATCTACTACTACCACGCGGTCGTCCTGGACTGGGGCGACATCGGCTACAACTTCCTCGTCGACAAGTTCGGCACCGTCTTCGAGGGGCGCTCCGGCTCCGTGGCGGCACCGGCCGGCAGGATGAGCATCGGGGCGCACGCCCGCGGCGTCAACACCGGCACCATGGGCATCTCCATGATGGGGGACTACAGCACGGTGTCCCCCTCGGATGCCCAACTGAGCTCCGTGGGCAAGATGGCCGGATGGTTCCTCAAACGAGCCGGCATCTCCGATGTCACCGGCTGGGCGGGCCTGCACGTGTGGACGACCGAGCGCTACCAGGCCGGCTCCACCATCTCGATGCCCCGCATCCTCGGGCACCGCGACGTCGGCTACACCACCTGCCCTGGCAATGTCGGCTACTCCAAGCTCGGCACCATCCGCGCCATCGCCAAGGCGCAGGGCTCCTCCCCGCAAGGGGGAAGCAGTGGTGCGTCGTCGACCGTGCCCCAGGACCATCCGGGAGCCGTCGCCCTGCGCAGCGCCCTGGGCGCCAACGGCTGGATCGGAGCGGCCACCTCCGGCGTCCAGGCCTCCACCAAGGGTGGGGTGTTCCAGAGCTTCGAGCACGGGGTGGGCTACTGGAGCCCGGCGACTGGTGCACAGTTCGTGGGTGAGCCGGTGCTCAGTGCCTGGGGCGCTTACGGCTATCAGACCGGGTCGATGGGTTACCCGCGTAGCGGTGGCGTGGCCGGTGTCGGTGGCAGCCGTCACCAGATCTTCGAAGGCGGCATCGCCTACTGGCGCCCCGGGGGCCGGGTCAGCTTCATCCACGGCTCGATCCTCAACGCCTGGGCCGCCGCCGGCTGGGAACGTTCCAAGGTGGGGCTGCCCACCGGGCGCGCAGTGCGCCAGGCCGACGGCACCACGACCCAGACCTTTGAGAAGGGCAGCATCTCCGTGGCGCCCAACGGGAAGGTGACCATCCGCTGACATCCCGCACCGAGGGAGCGGCGAGGCGGCCAGAAGTACATGAGACAGCTCATGAGACACTGGCCGCCTCACCGCTTCCTTACCAGCCGCCTTCATCGACCACCTGCCGGGAAGGACCTCCACATGAACCGAGGACTCGTCTACTTCCACTTCGATCCTCATCATCAGGTCCGCGACTACGTCGTCGCCGCGCTCAGCTCCCTGCGGCCCCACGCCAACCACATCCTGCTGGTCTCCAACTCACCCATCAGTGAGGCCGACCGCGCCCGCCTGGAGACCTGCTGCGATGAGATCCTCCAGCGCCCCAATGAGGGACTCGACGCCGGCGCCTACCGAGCCGGCCTGGAGCACCTGGGCTGGGAACGGCTCGCCGACTTCGACGAGCTCATCCTGACCAACCACACCTACTACGCGCCGCTGCGGCCCTGGGAGGAGGTCCTCACCCGCGCCGCGGACTGGGGCGATATCTCCTTCTGGGGCATGACCGAGCATGCCACCATGCGCCCCCACCCCTTCCTCGCCCAGCGCGAGCTGCCCCGCCACCTCCAGTCCCACTGGATCGCGGTGCGCCGCAGGCTCCTGACGGACTCGGCCTTCCGGGAGTACTGGGAGCAGATGCCACCGGTCACCTCCTACCGCGACTCCATCCAGTGGCACGAGTCGCGCTTCACCGGCCACTTCGCCGAGCTCGGCCACACCTGGCAGGTCGCCTTCCCCGTGGACCGCTACCGCTCGGAGAACCCGGCCATCGAGGAGGCCCCAGCGCTGCTGGCCGACGGCTGCCCCCTGCTCAAGCGCCGCGCCCTCTTCCACGACCCTCTCCACCAGGACCGCCAGGCCGTCGTCGGCGGGGAGCTGCTGGAGGCCGCCGTCGAGGCCGGCTATAGCGAGGACCTCATCCTGTCCGACGTCGTCCACACTGCGGCCGCCCGAGACCTCATCGTCAATGCCGGCCTCACCGAGGTCGTGACCGGGTGCGTCCCCGGGGACTCGGGGACCGACGTCGAGGCGAACTCGCCTGCGCAGCGGCCCCCGGGCTGCGTCGTCGTCCATGTCCCGGCCGGGAGGGAGGCGGTTGAGCGCGCCGAGGCCGATGGCCTGGCCCAGCGTTTGGCGAGCCTGCCGGCGCACTGGCGGGTCGTCGTCACCTCGCCCGAACGGCTGGATGCCGCCGACCTGGAGCGGGTCACCGGCCGCCGTCCCACCCGGGAGGACACAGAGGGGGGCTCGACGCACGGGGAAGGGGATGTGTCCTTCCGCTTGGTGCACGACCTTGACCCGCGGGGCACGATCGCCTTCCTCACCCAGTGTGACGACCTCTGGGATCCCGGGCGTGCCGCCGGCGGCGACGAGGGTGACGAGGGTGACGACGGTGACCCCCTGGTCCTGCGGATCACCGTGGGGCCCCCGCCCGGCCCCGGTACGCGGGCCGACGATGTCGCCCACCGGCAGGCGCTCGACTGCCTGCTGGACTCGCCGGGGTACACGGCCGGCCTCATCGACCTCTTCGCGTGTCATCCCGGCCTCGGCGTGGCCATGCCCGCCGCCGGCCACATCGGGTGGGCCCACGGAGGACCCACGTGGGACGGGCTGGCCGGCGCCGCCAAGGCCCTGTCCCGGCGGCTCGGCCTGAGCGTCGAGCTGGACCCGCTCGCCCCCGTGGCTCCTCCCGGCGCGATGTTCATGGCCCGCCCCGAAGCGCTGCGCACCCTGAGTGAAGGGGCCAAGGAGCTCGTGCGGCTGACCGACCAGGCCGCAGCCGGAGCCGAGCAGTCCGCCGAGCGCCTCAGGCGCGCCCGCGCCGCCGAGGTGCTCGAGCTGCTGACCGTCTATGCGGCCATGTCCAGCGGCTTCCACCCCCGCGAGGTGCTCACTCCTGTCTGGGCCGGGCGGCTCTACGGGGCCCTGGCCTACAAGCATCGAGTCGTCACCGCGGACCTTCCGGCCCACACCGATGAGCAGGTCAGATTCCTCCAGGCCAGGTTCGGGCCGCTGGCCGGAGTCGGCGCCCGGGTGCGCACCTACGTCGACGTCCACCACCCCGACATGGGCAGTGCTCTCAAGCCCGCCTACCGCTACCTGACCGGCGGGGCCTCGGGCCTGGCGCGCGCCGCGACGAGTGCCGGCAGGCGTTTGCGCGGTGTCGGCCGCCATCGGGAGGAAGACAAGGGGGATTGAGCGAGGTGTTAGCATATCGTGAGGTGCTCCCAGCACCTCCTGCCGGCATGGTCGGGTATGCCCCTTGGAGCCCCTGGTGGAGCCCCTGCCTCGATCAATGAGTCACGTGAGGACCTTTGACCTGTCCATGAAGAAGATCAGCGTCGTCATCCCCAGTTACAATGAGGAAAAAAGCGTCAGGTTGATGTATGACCGACTGAACTCGGTATTTCACACGCATCTTCCCCAGTACGACTACGAGATCATCTTCGTCGATGACTACTCGACGGACGGCACCCGCGATGCGATCCGCGCTCTGGCGGGCGAGGACAAGCGGGTGAAGGCCGTCTTCAACGCCCGCAACTTCGGTTTTCACCGGAATGTCTTCTCGGCGCTCACCTACGGCTCGGGGGACGCGACCTTCATGCTCTTCGGCGACCTCCAGGACCCTCCGGAGAACCTCCCGGAGTTCGTGTCCCGCTGGGAGGCCGGAGCCAAGGTCGTCATCGGGCAGAGGAGATCCTCTGATGAGGGCTTCATCATGACGGGATGCCGTCACCTCTACTACAAGCTCATCGACTGGTTCGCCGACACCCCTCAGATCGCGCGCTTCACCGGATACGGGCTCTACGACGTCGAGTTCATCGATGTTCTGCGGCAGATCGGCGATATTCAGCCCTACTTCAAGACAGTGGTCGCCGAGTACGGGATCGGGCTCGAGATCGTCCAGTACGATCAGGCCCAGTCCTCCCGAGGAAAGTCGAACTTCAACTTCCTGCGTAACTACGACTTCGCCATGCAGGGCATTACCAGCTCCACCAAGCTGCTGATGCGCATGGCCACCTTCGTGGCCACCTTCGTCGGCATCATCTGCCTGGGCCTGGCCACCTTCGTCCTGGTCAAGAAGCTCATTGATTGGAACGCCTATCCAGTGGGTGAGGCCTCGCGCACCGTGGGCCTGTTCTTCCTGGGCTCCATTCAGCTGTTCTTCATCGGAATCCTGGGCGAGTACATTCTCAGCATCAACGGGCGCGTCGTCAGCAAGCCTCGCGTGGTCATCGGTGAGCGCCTCAACTTCGGGCCCTCCGAAGGTCCTTCGAACTTCGGAGGCGGCCCGGCGTCGTCGCAGGCGGGTCCCTCCGCGCAGGAACGCCCCGGCGGGAACGCCTCTTGAGCACCCTCCAGGAGAAACTGCGTCCCCTCCTTGCGCAGTTCGGGCGATTCCTCGTCGTCGGCGGCATCTCCTTCAGCGTTGACTTCGGCCTCTTCACCGTGCTGTACGGGCTGGGCGTGCCCCACCTCATCGCCAGTGCGACATCCTTCTCCACCTCGGTGGTCCTCAACTACATCCTCTCCAGGCGCTACGTCTTCGAGGCGCAGGAGAATGTCAGTGTCCTCAAGGAATTCACGCTGTATGTTCTGCTCAACGTTGTCGCACTGGGCTTGAACACACTCATCCTCTACGTCTGCGCCGACCTCGCCGGCATGAGCCCCTTCCTGGGGAAGATCCTCGCCACGGCGATCGTGCTCATCTACAACTTCATCTCCCGCAAAGCCCTCCTGGAGCGTCTCGGCGCCTCTAGCGGGGCGACCACTGTCCACCACCCCGATGAACAGGCAGGCTCTCGTGTCCGGTAAGTCCGCGAAGAACAAAACGAGTCAGGTCAAGAACAACGACGCCGAGAAAACCGATCACGACTCCACGCCACAGACCCGCTCCGCCGCCGGCCTCGCCACGCGGATGCGCGCGCTCACTGAGACGACGAGCGATCAGGGACGCCGGCTGGTCGAGCGCGTGGTGGACAGCCGCTTGGGCTCCTGGTGGAGCAGTACCGAGCGCCCCGGCCTTGTGGACTGGGCGCTGCTGGGCGTTATCCTGCTCGGCGCCTACGCCTTCTTCCTCTACGGGGATGTGCGGGCCACCTTCGAGCACTCCTTCAACTTCCTGGACTCGGTTCTTCAGGGGAGGATCGGCGACTTCTACCGGATCGCGATCGAGCACACCTCGACCGGGCACCCGGCGGTCTACGACGTTCCGCTCTACCTGCTCTTCGGGCTGTGGAACCTGCCGACCTACATCATCTACCGGATCACCGGCTTCCAGTACCTGCTGTCGACGCCGGCACAGCTGTGGCTCAAGACCATGATGGTGCTCGCCGCGCTTCTCGCAGCCAAGGTGCTGGTGGATATCGCGCGCGACCTCGGCGTCAGCCGGCAGCGCAGCAAGTGGGTCGCCTTCTTCTTCCTGTCCTCGATGACGTTGTTCGTCCCGGTCTTCGTCATCGTCCAGTACGACATCATCATGATCGTCTTCATCCTGCTGGGACTGCGCGCCTACCTGCGCGGCCGGCTGGGCAGGTTCCTGCTGTGGTTCGCGATCGCCAACACGCTCAAGCTCTTCGCCCTCTTCATCTTCGTGCCGCTCCTGCTGCTGAGGGAGAAGCGGCTGCGTGTGGTGGCCCTCCAGGTCGTTGTCGGACTCATCGGTCTGGTCGGGTGCCGCGCCATCTACCACGGCAACGTGGCCTACAAGGCGTCCACCGGCGGATTCATGAGCAGCATGCTTCAGAGACTCACGGCCGTGGGGGTGCCGTGGCAGAACAGCATGATCCCGATCTTCGTGGTGTTCATGGTCGGGATCGTCATCTTCGCCTATCTGCGCCGCCCTCAGGGGACGAAGGCCTTGGCGGCCGACGCGGTCTACATCTGCATGGCCATCTACCTCGTCTTCGCCACGGTCGTCCCGCTCAACCCCTACTGGGCCGTCATGGTCTCGCCCTTCGCGGTGCTCATCATCTTCCTCAACCCGCGTCACGTGCTGCTCAACTCTGCTCTTGAGACGGGTGTAGGAACCGCGTTGTTCCTCATGTACACCTTCACCGGTTTCTCCATGTACAACCGGTCGATCCTCGATCAGCTGCTCCTGCCTCACCTGATTACTCCGACGGCGCAGCCCCGGTATGAGACCCCCGCGCAGTTCCTCGACGTCATGGGAATCAGCCGGCAGGGCTCCTTCATCGTCGGCTTCATGATCGCCTGCGCCCTGGCGATCCTCTTCATCAACTTCCCGCGCACCGAGATGGTGGAGAAGCTGGGGCAGGGTGAGCGGGTCCCGCGCTCTGCGGCCTGGTCGCGCCTGACCATGCCTGCGGCGTTCAGCGCGCTGGTGCTGATCCCCTACTTCGTGCCGGCCGTTCCGGTGGCGTACTCAGCGGTCACCGACACCCCTCAGACAGGGAGCGTCAACATCCTCGGCGACGGGGCCAGCGTCTCCGAGACCATCACCCTGCCGTCCACCGTGGAGGTCAGCTCTCTCAATATCGCCTTCCTGGCCGGAGACATCCAGTGGCTCGACTCCTCGGTGGTCAATGTCGAGGTGACGGACGCCTCCGGTGCCCGGGTCTTCAAGACCGCGGCGCCGGCGAACTCCCTCCACGAGGGTCTGCACGAGTTCCCGGCCAAGGGACTCGTCCTGCGCGGTGGCGAGAAGTACACCGTGACGATCACCAGTGAGCTGACCGAGGGCGGCAGCGCCGTCGTCGAGATCAATCCCGCGGTCGACCAGTTCCCGACCACGGAGAACGGAACGACCGTCAACGGTGATCTCCTCATGTCCATCAGCGGCAGAACCAAGTGATTGCTCTGCAACCGCACCTGTTAGGATCCAGAACCATGGCAAAGACAGTTCTCGTCACTGGAGCAGGCGGCTACATCGGTCGCCACGTCGTCACCGCGCTCCTGGAGCGCGGCCTGGATGTCAAGGCCCTCGACCTGCGACTCGACGGCGTCGACGAGCGGGCGGAGAGGCTCTCCCTGGACCTCTTCTCCGGGGATGCCGATATCTATGACCAGATGGGGCGTCCTGACGTCGTCCTGCACATGGCCTGGCGCGACGGCTTCAAGCACGCCTCGTCCGCCCACATGGACGACCTGGCCAAGCACGTCAACCTCATTGAGAACCTCTATGCGGGCGGTCTCAAGCAGCTCGCCGTCATGGGGACCATGCATGAGGTCGGCTACTGGGAGGGCGCCATCGACGAGAACTCCCCGTGCAACCCCGCCTCGCTGTACGGCATCGCCAAGAACGCACTGCGGGAGACCACCTTCCTGTCGGCCAAGGCACACGACGCCGTCGCCCAGTGGATCCGCGCCTACTACATCGTGGGCGACGACAAGTTCGGCAACTCGATCTTCTCCAAGCTCCTGGAGGCCTCCGAGGAGGGGCGTACCACCTTCCCCTTCACCACGGGTAAGAACCGCTACGACTTCATCTCCGTGGACGAGCTGGCCACGCAAATCGCCGCGATCGTGGACCAGACCGAGGTCGACGGCATCATTAACGCCTGCACCGGTGAGCCGATGAGCCTGGCCGAGCGTGTCGAGGCCTACATCCGGGACAACGACCTGGACATCACTTTGGAGTACGGGGCATTCCCGGACCGGCCCTACGACTCGCCGGGGGTGTGGGGTGACCCGACCAAGATCCGCCGTATCCTCGCCTCAAGCGCGGGCTGACGCGCCCGGGGAAACCGTATTACTCCGCTCTTCCGCCACGGTGAGCGGCTCGAACCACTGCCCAGAAGGGACATTATGGCAACGCTCGGCCAGGACCCGAAGCGACTCGGGATCTTCTTCTTCTTCGACGCTCAGGGCATCGTGGACTCCTACGTGGAGACCCTGCTCACTGACATGGTCAAGAACCTCTCCGAGCTGGTCATTGTCGTCAACGGTGAGTTGACCGCCAAGAGCTATGCCAAGCTGGCCGCCTTCACGGACAACATCATCCTGCGGGAGAACAAGGGCTTGGATGCCTGGGCCTACAAGACGGCCATGGAGAGCTGCGGCTGGGACCGGCTCGTCGAGTTCGACGAGGTCGTCCTGTTCAACGCCACCATCATGGGACCGGTGTATCCCTTCGAGGAGATGTTCACCGAGATGGCGGGTCGGGACATCGACTTCTGGGGAATTACCTGGTTCCACCTGGCCCCCGGCGACCCCTTCGGGCACGCTCTGGAGGGGTACCTGCCCCGTCATCTTCAGTCCCACTTCCACGCCTACCGGCGTTCCCTGGTCTCCTCCAAGGCCTTCCAGGACTACTGGGACAACCTTCCTCAGATCAATTCCTACGAGGATTCCGTGGGGCTCCACGAGGCGCCCTTCACCCAGCGCTTCGAACGGCTGGGCTTCACCTCCGACGTGTATGTCAATACTGAGGACCTGGAGGGCTTCACCCTGCAGCCCATCCTCTTCGCCCCCAAGCAGCTCATTGCGGAGAGGCGCTGCCCCATCTTCAAGCGCCGCTCCTTCTTCCACAGCTACGAGGACGTGCTTCACCAGGCCGTGGGTAACGCAACCGTGGAGCTCTACGAGTACCTGCGCGACCACACCGACTTCGACACGAACCTCATCTGGGACAACGCCCTGCGCTCCATGAACATGGCAGACCTGGTGAAGAACCTCCAGCTCACCTACGTCCTGCCCACGCAGGCGGTGGCCCGCGAGCCCAAGCCGCAGAAGGTCGCCCTCATTGCGCACCTGTACTACATGGACCTCCTGGAGCCCACGCTCGCCTACGCCCGGTCCATGCCCGAGGGGACGGATTTCATCCTCACCGTCGGTTCTCAGGAGAAGGTGGAGCTGGTGGAGGCGGCCTGCAAGGATCTTCCCTACAACGTGACCGTGCGCCTCATTGAGAACCGGGGTCGGGACGTCAGTGCGCTCCTGGTGGGGTGCAAGGACATCGTCAGCGACTACGACCTCGTCTGCTTCATCCATGACAAGAAGGTCACCCAGCTGAGCCCGTACACCGTGGGCGAGGGCTTCGCCCGCAAGTGCTTCGACAACCTTCTCCCGACTCGAGAGTTCGTCGAGAACGTCATCTCCACCTTCGACTCGGAGCCCCGACTCGGTCTGCTGTCGCCGACCCCTCCCAACCATGCCGACTACTTCCCGATCTACTCCTACAGCTGGGGGCCGAACTTCGATCGCACGAAGATGCTCCTTGAGAAAGAGTTGAATCTGAGTGTCCCGCTCGATGCTCACAAGGAGGTCATCGCCCCGCTGGGCACCATGTTCTGGTTCCGGCCGGCCGCTCTCAAGCCGCTCTTCGACCACGACTGGCAGTGGGAGGATTTCCCGCCCGAGCCGAACGACATCGACGGAACCATCCTCCACGCCATCGAGCGCGCCTACGGCTATGTCGCGCAGGCCTCTGGCTACTTCTGCGGGTGGCTCTTCTCCGACTCCTTCGCGCGGATCGAGCTGACGAATCTGTCGTTCTACACCAGGGAGTTCACCACCGCGGTGTCGCAGCACTGGGGGGTTGATGCCGAGCAGCGAATGATCCAACAGGTCCGTAGCGCTCGCAGCACTCGTCAGCAGGTCAAGGAGCAGGTCGGCCGCTGGATCCCGGCCGCAGTGCGCTCGCCCCTCAAGGGCGCCTACCGCCGAGTCAGGGGGATCGGGGAGTGACCGAGACGGGCGCGTCGGTGGGAGCGGCGGCTGCGAAGCCTGTCGCCGGGAAGCGGACCAGGATCTTCTACCTGGACCTGGTCCGAGCCCTGGCGGCGCTTCTCATCGTCCTCACCCAC
>ERZ773007.574-NODE-574-length-18271-cov-6.355127_pt1 | contig 18271 bp, 27 predicted proteins | sample MGYA00580665_ERZ773007 | MGnify/ENA primary metagenome ERZ773007 (study PRJEB29015, sample SAMEA2738122) | human oral metagenome | biome: human oral; feature: human-associated habitat; material: saliva | place: China | collected 2167 ... | reverse complement strand
TGATTGAAAATTATGAACCTACTGTTCAAGATGTGATTGATTTAAAAACTTATGTCACCAACAGACGAAAGGAATTGAACATTGGTTAAGAATCAATACGAAGGATATAAGTACATTGACCCTAATAACCAATATACCTATCCAGATTCTACGGTCTTAGTCAATAAACAAAATATTACAAATATCGAAGAAGCTTACCGAAATGAACACTTGTTCGTTACTAGAAGGCTTGCAGACTTACGTTTAGAGCCCATTCAGGTCTATTCCATGAGCGATATTCTAGCCATTCACAACTATTTATTTCAAGATGTTTACGCTTGGGCTGGACAATATCGCAAAGTAAATATCTCTAAAAGCGGTAATCCTTTTATGCCAATACAGTCATTTAATACAGCTGAAACTCATATGAATCATCTGATTCATTCCTATCATCAAACTGCCAACTCCAAAGATGAAATCATTGTGCATTTAATAGAAATTCTTGATAATCTTAATTATTTTCATCCCTTTCGAGAGGGTAATGGACGAACTCAACGAGAGGTTATTCGTTCTTTAGCTCTATCAAAAGGCTACTCTGCACAGATACGAGTGGAACAAGACGATGAAGTTTATAACCTCTATATGGACGGAACAGTCAATGAAGACTTAGGGAAGTTAAAAGAATTATTGATCAGAATACTGATTAAATTATGAGTTACTGTACTACCTTTCAGTACTGTCTTACCTCTTAAACTAATTCTATACGAACATACGTAATATATCCCTGCTTGTGTTTATAAGTCAGGGCCATCCTTTCTCATACAGGACTAAAGTAAAGACAAACATTCTTTTGATGTTTGTCTTTTTGTAAACTAGTTATCACAATTCTCCGTCTTCTCCAGCATCATACTTCTGGAAGCGACTGTCGCTGTCTAAACTATTCTTACTTGGTAAGCTTTGAGTAGGAGAAAAAATATTTGACGTATTCCCTTTAGGAGTTATTCTTCCTACGCCATTACTTCTAACTCTATCGTAATTTAAGATACTATCATTGACATTATCTCTAGTGCTAGAATAACGTTCTCCAAAGCTACTTGAGAAGTCCTTCTTAATTGCTTGACCCACATTCCTAAATTCAGTCTCAATACCCTCCTTACCAGATGTTACGACCTCTTTTGTTCCATTTATGGCACTATTAAACGTTTTTTTAGTGTTTGTTGATAGTTTCCTTCCAGTTACCCCTACTGCTCTTCTTGCTACTTGAAAAGCAGTAAGGTCCTGATCTGTCGTATCAGAAAATGCTTTCCAAGTTCCAGCGACAGCACCTGCAGTAGCGCCTGCAGCCGACATAGCACCTCGTCTGATACCATTTGTGGTCGACCCTACCACGCTACCGGCACTCCTAAGTCCCTTAACACCAACTTTGGTTCCACTACCAACACTATTCTTGAATTGATTAAAACCACTTTGATTTCGTCTGCCGGTGGTTGGGTTATACTTACCAACAACAAAGTTTCTAGCACCACCGCCCATTTTACTAGCAGCCATAGCACCAACAGCCATTGTAGCAACTCCAGCCTTAGTTCCACTTGAAAGGTTCGTTTCAATACCTAGCCAGCGTTCCAACATTTTTGATCCTTGAGAAACTGCAAGATAAACACCAAGGTAAACAGCAATCGTCGCAATGGCATGTTGGAATGGGTCTAAGCCATCATAGAAACTTCCACCCAGAGTTTTCTTAGCAGCATCAGATGCTCCAGAACCTAGATTGAGCTTCACTTCGCTATAAGTAATCAAGAACCATTGAGCTACTTTGACGAATAGTAGTTGAAACCAGATGGCAGCAATTCCTGTCATAACTTCCTGCCAAACCTCCAAGATTCTCATACTATTTCCGACTGCAGCGTAAGAAACGAGCGGTGAGATAATCACTGTTATAAGGGTTTTAAAAATTACTCGTACCGTAGTTACTAGCAATCCGACAAGAAGAAGCAAAAGAATAATTTGCTGAGTTATCAGTGCTATCCAGTCAACCTTATAGCGAGCGTAAGTCGGCAAAAAGGCTGTATTATCAAAACCAAGGAAATAACCTGATTTTGACGTAGTGACTCGTGCATAAGCTATCTTACCATCTGCATAACGAATGGTGTTGAGCGTAGATCTCATTACATCAGAGAATCCATTGTAGGGTGAATTTGCCTGGTCCTCCTTCAAGTCTTTTTCCTCTTTCCAACCAGTAAAGAACAGTTTACTGGTTTGAAGAAGGGCTGTTACTGGGTTAGACATCGCAACACCATTTTTAACCTGTTGCCCCCAATCAACCGAACCGTCTTCTCGTATTCCTAACATCTTAGGTAGCGACGATACTCGTCCTTCACGTCCAGAGTAATACTGCAACATGGCTTTATTGGTTGGTCCATAAGTTTCAGTAAAATTGGTGAACCAAATATTACCATCTGAAATGGTATTCCAGTTTTTATCACCCGCTATAAAATGAGTATCTTCATTATAGCCTAACTTATCTGTATCAAAATCCATTGCATACAGCATTTCGAGGTCCACCGTATTGCTCCGAAATGGGGTTACAGAAAGTGAAACACTCTGACCACTGCCAGTTATGTCATAATAGGCTAGTCCTACGGTATCCTTCGCTATAGCACTTCCAAATTTTGAAGCGAACACCGGAAGTGCAGTTACAGAAAAAGTTACCAAAATAATGTGATTGAAGAATTCTCTGTACCTGAAAGGTGCTCCTGCCATAGCCATTATAAGACGAATGAGCGTTACCATAACAAATAAGGCAATCCCAACGATTTGAAGCCACTTGTAAACCTGCCCAACAAAGCTATCGGATTGACTAATATAGTCAAACATCCCAAATAACTTAAACATGTTGAGGTATGCTTTCTCTATCGCATAACTAAAACTATAGATACCTTTTGAAAGCATCTCGGGAATAAAGCCAAAAGCTATAAATATCCCAGTTGTTGGGTGGAGGTATTGGTCCCACTGTGCATAAAAGGATGCCAATAATAGCTCTTTATCTTTGTCACCTCCCCAACCTTTAGAACCAACTTCATTAGGCCAATCTTTCGATTGAGAAATCATATCTGATAGGGATGGCCAGACCTTCCCTTGTTCAATCTCAATTGTTGCTTCTGCACCCATAGGTTACCCCTCCTTGTTTTCAGTTTTTTCAGCTGAAGTTTCAGTAGAAGGAGATGTTGGAGTTGCAAATGCTGTTGTTGTCGGTTCAGATGTCACTACCCAACCTTGAGTAGCAGATGGTTTTTTCTTAACATTGAAAGTAACTCGACGAACTGTCGTTTTTTGAGCCTCATCCGTTGTACCAACAACGTATGTAACCTCATAGGTATCTTTCTCATTCTTAACGAGTTCAACTTTCTCCAACATTGTGCTAGAAACAGTCGCTACCTCTGGGTTAGTAAATTTAGCGTCGTTATTATCCAAGTAAGCCTTAAGCTTATCCTTGTCTCCTGAATAATAGTATGACAAGAAATAACGAGCCATGACATCAATCTCATGTTCATGATCTTGTATCATTGTAAGACGCTCAACTTTATCTGTTGTAGCCACAAGTTCTTTCTTCACGCGCGTGAAATTGCTATTATAGACCATTAGCATCAACAATAAGAATACCGACAAGGTACAAGAGCCAATAGCCAAAATCAATGGCAACTTACTTGGTGGTCCTACTTCTTCATCATCATACACTCTGCCTGTCTTCTCCTTACGTTTCTTGGCTCCAGCAACTGACTGTTTATGCTTATCCTTATTCGACATAAGACGATTTGGAAGTTCTCCTTCAATCGTTCCTGGTTTTGGATAAGGTGGCATATCAACAAGAGACAAGCCTAGACTTTCAGCATAACATGGAAGTAACCCCATTGGACCACTGAAAAAGTTAGAGATACCTTCATATGTTGTCTTCTCAAACCGTTTATCACGGTGTGCTTCTTCGATGAGTGGGGTAACGAGTTCCTTATAATCTTTCGTAATAACAAAAGGGGTAATCTGAGGTTGTCCTTCAATACTAGGGACTCCCGTAGTTGGTCGTGTGACACGACCATTTTGTTCCATCGGTTGACTAGCAAGGGCAATTCCTTTTAAGGTAAATTCAGAATAACGCTTTTTGATTTCTCGAAAAAGTAATTCTGCTTGTTTAAAAGTTAGAAATGGTAGACTTTGAGCGATACTTTCCTTTTTATTACTAGGGAAATATTCAGTATCTAAGTCATCAATGATATCCGCTAACTCTTCATCCTTTTTAGGATTTGCATTTCCTTTCCATTCGATATAAAGAAACAAGGCATCGGGAAACAATACCTTGCGATTCCCCTTTATGGTTAGTAATTCTTTTTCCATAAAGTATACCTCTTAAAGACTTATTTAGGTTGCCAAAGATAACTAACAATTGAAACTAGTGCTGAACCAACACATAGCGCGATTGCAGTCCACATGAGTCGGTCAAGTGCTATACTTCGTTTCTTATCACCCATCATCATCAAGATACATGATACTAAACCACTTAGTATTGCTAACCCCGGAAATACGAGACGCAACATACCTGTAATATCATTAATCGTATTAGTTGCTTCATTAGCTGGGTTAGCAGCATTTCCTCCAGTTTGCTCCGCAAAAGCAAGGGATACAGAGTTTAACGTCAACAAAGCAGTCATTCCTAGTGTTGATGCCTTTGTCTTCACGTTGTTCAAAAATGTGTTTTCTTTCAAAACAGCCTCCTTAAAATTTTAATATCTGTAGTCTACAATATTCCATCTATGAGTCACAACCTAGTGACACCCCTTAAGAAGTAAGCAAATAGTTACCATACTCCTCTGGAGGTATCCGTTTGACACTAATATGTGTCTGACGTCTATCTTGAACTGTCTTTCTACCTGAGTTACCATACGCAAACGTTCCTGGTGCATGTCCAGATAAAGACACATCAACCATAAAGTAATCTTGTGGCTTTCGCCCAAGGAAATACAATTGCTCAAAGATTTCATCAGTTAATACTTCATCAATAGTTCTCTCTAAAGGCCTTGCTCCATCTTCTGGGCTAACACCGACACTACTGAGATATTCATAGAAGTATTTTTTGCCATCGATAGTTTGGTCACCATCCATAACATCCTCATAATTAATAAGGATATGATGCTCTTTAAACCAACTGCTCTCATGTACAGCCATTTTTGAATAGACAATCTTATCAATGGTTTGTTTCGTCAAGATATTAGTCACTTCAATTTTCCAACGGTTGATAAATTCAGGACGTTTAAAGATCTTGATTAACTCGTCTCTCATGTCCTTCATGAACTCTTTATAGTCAGTCTTGTTCATTTCTGTAAAGGTCTGACCAGAGGTGATATATTTATCTTTGATTCGCTTATGCCCCACGTTTGATGTTGCAATGATAAACGTATTCTTAAAATTGATTTTTCGTCCACGTCCGTCAGTTAAATGCCCGTCATCAAGCATTTGCAAATATAAAGCCCATACATCTGGATGAGCCTTTTCTAACTCGTCCAATAGTACTAACGAGTAGGGATTCTTCTTAATTTTTTCCGTTAAGTCACCTTTTCGCTCGTCATTTCCTATAAGACGAACAACAGCATTATCAGTCATGTATTCTGACATATCCAGCCGAATCATCGCTTCTTCACTACCAAACAGTTGTTTTGCTGCTTGTTTCGCCAATTCAGTTTTACCTGTACCTGTTGTTCCAAGTAGAAGAAGAGTTCCTAGAGGTCTTCGCTTGTTCTGCCCACCCTGGATACCTTTATACATAAGGCGTGCTATAGTTCGAATCACATGGTCTTGCCCCTTAACAACAGCACGCATACCTTCTGCAAAATCCACTGGTGTTGAGGACGTGCGTAGAAGACTTTCCATAGGAATACCTTTTTTACGGTGAATGACACTCGCAATATCTTTTAAGGTAATCTCTGATTTCCCATCGATATTTGCAGTCGCTGAAGCTTCATCAATAATATCAATAGCTTTATCCGGAAGCATTTTATCCGTGACATAACGAATAGATAATTCTACTGCTGCCTTAATGGCATCAGTAGTAATCTCAATATCAAGTTCTCGTTTATACTTGGGACGACGTTTTTTCAAGACCAAAATAGATGCCTCTTTGTCCAGTTCATCAACGTAAACTGGTTGCAGACGTCGTTCCATCGCTGGGTCTCGTTCGATAATCATAAACTCATCAGCTGTAGTGGCTGAAATAAGATAGATTTCCCCACGAGATAAGGCTGGTTTCAAGCTATTAGCGACGTCAAGAGCACTTCCCTCAACCCCAGTACCCATAATGGTATGCACTTCATCAATAAAGAGGATAAACTCATCTTTATGAGCCATAAACTCTTTAATCAATCCGTCCATTTTGGCAATGATGTTCACCTCTTTACCTGTATGGTCAAATTCTTTCCCTTGGATAGCAGATAATTCTAGTTGCTTAACCTGCTTACCTTGGAAACGAGTTGGGACGTGGGCTTTCTTGTTAAGAATATCCGCACAAATTCCTTCAACAATAGCTGTTTTACCTACACCAGCTTCACCAATTAGTACAGGAGAGTTTTTTTCTAATCGATTCAGTGAGATAAAGACTTGTCTGATTTCATCTTGTCTACCCCAAGCCACAAAATCTTGACGCTTGGGTCTGATTTTCTCAGTAAGGTCTGTTGTGTATTTGTCAATATAAGGAGTCTTACTAAGATTATGGTTAGTCCTCTCCTTCATCTATTTATACTTCCTTCCTAAACGTTCTGCAGCCTTATCCATTAAGTAGCGACGGTTTTTCGAGCCATCATCTCTCAACTCTGGGTAACAGTTCTTATCAATTGGATAATAACGTTTCTTTGTCCGACGGTGTGCATGAATAAATTCCCAGAACTTATTTCCACCAGACGAAGAAGGGATCATCCAATAAATCGTTAAAGTCATTGTACAGAGTAAATTGATTAGGAACTTCAACTCCTGCCCTCTAGGGAAAAATATATCCCTGAATTGTAGCGGAAAAACAAAACTCCCTACTATAATGAAGGCTTTCATTACCGGAACACCGTAGTACTTTACCTGCGTGTAAAGACCACGAGGCAGTCCCCAGTTCCCCTCTTGTTGTTGATTTTCTTCTTGATTCATCCAGTACCTCCTAGAAGTCAATATCCATCATTGGTTGAATATTACTTTCAAAATAAAGGAAATAACGGAATTTCTCAGTCAAAAGCTCCACTTGATCCCTCTGAATACAAATAGAACCTTTCTCTCCAAAATCAATATCCAAAAGGTCCGTACATTCAATACGGCATTGGTTTAAGTGTGTCTTAACTACCTCAATGGATGTTTCAGAGTCATGATGTACGTTACTTGAGACAAAACTACGAAAGTTCTTCCAACCAACTTCTTTATCAATGATTTGATGTAGGCGTTCTAAACCGTCTGCCCATTTCCCTCTAAAAATTTGAAGGGGTTCATTCATAGCGTTACCTCGCTGATATTTCATCAATAGGCAGTCCTGGTTAAGTAAATAGCGTTGTTCGTCAATTGTCATAATCGTTAATAAAGTCCTTTCTTTCCTTTTTATATTTATTCCCCAATATCTTGTTTTACTGAACGTACTGGTGAATTAAACTTGTAAGTACCATTCTTAACTGCTTTGATATTTTTTTCAATCTGTTCAATGATTGTCTGAACATAAGCAGCATTTTCACGCGCTTTCGCTCCGTCCTTCTCTTTAGAGTCCATACTTTTCTCGATAGCTTCCATATCACTCTGCTTATCGGTTAACTCGTTACCGACCAAGTATTCTGACTCACGCTTCAACTGCTCCAATGTCTTAGTATCTTCCTTGACACTGTCATCAAGTGTTTTTGCAGAAGCCAAGAGTTCTTTTCGTTGACCTTTTTGATATTTCAACTCCTCTTCAAAAATATTGAGGGCAAACTTCTCACGAGACAAATTCTTGACATATTTGTTTTTGAGAAGTTCATTTTGAGGAGTTACAAAGAAATCAACGTAGTTCTTATTCCCTTCCTTATCTTTTTGTTTATTCTGCTTAGAAACTGAAGCGTCATTAGAACTTGATGATAAGTAGTCATTGTATTCTTGAACGTCAATCTTGAGACTGTTTGAGTTCGGTGTCTTATTTGTCGCACGAATAACCATGAGCGTATAATCTGAAGGCACATTACGCATGACCAGATATACCTTATCTCCGGTTAACGGAATGACTTCTAAGGTCACTGCTTCAGGATTCTTAACACTACTTGGCAAGAAAACCTGCCAATCAAGATTTTCAGTATTTATCCCTTTTTTAATAGCACTAGTAGCATCTGATGTTGTTAACTCCATAACGACCAACCCATTTGAAGAGGAGTAAGTCATAGAGGTTGCTGTGATGCTTCCAAGGCCATTACCAAATGATTGTGTTGCCTGCAGTTGTGACTCTAAGTAAGTAACTCGGGTTGGAGATAAATAAGCAGTTGTAGCTGTCCAGACCATAGTTCCCAGTAATGCATAGCTAATGATTAACGTTCGTTTTAACCGATGTCGCCTCAAGTAAGAGAGAACTCTGTTACTCTCCCAGAAGGACTTGATCCTATTTGCTGCTCTAATCGGAAAATACCGCCAACCTTCCAGCTCTTCGAGCCCTTGTGTATTTCCATAATCTTTAAATTCTTCCATGAAGCCATGATAGGCTATTTTATATAGCTGTCGCAACCTAGTGACATAGGTTGACTTTTGTGATAATAATACTCTTATTCTGGTTTTCTAACCTTGAAATAACCCCGTCAATAAGCTATACTAAAACTGTGTTTAGGAGTACTTCTAAACACAGTCATTGTTTTTCCCTTCGGGGAATTTTATGGAGAGGTTGTTTTTCTCCTTCTTCTCCATATCTTCTTTTTCATAAAACGTCATTGTTTTTTGAAAATATTGTTGTTGTAACCATTGGGACTTCCTGTTGTCTCAATGGTTTTTTTCTATTCAAAATAAGTTCCGTTGACAACAAAAAAGAGGCAGCCCACAATGGACTACCTCTCTTCCCAAGAGAAATTTCTCTGGAGAAGAAAAACAATGACTATTTTTAGTTTAACAGCGAGGGGAGAAACCTCAAAACACTAAAAACAGAAAGGATAGTTATGCTTTGGGGAGGTCCCTGGTTCATAACTAACAGAAGTTAATAGATTATGTTAGATGCGAGAGGAGAAATCTCGTCTAACCTTACAACAACAATGGTTGGGTTAAGGAGAGGGGAGAAGCCTCATTCCTTAACCTTGATATAAGTATATCATAACACGTCTTATATTCGAAGCTCAGAGGACACTTTATTTCACTTTTTTATATTTTTTCAACCAAATTCGTAAATGCTATCAACCAGATTAAGTGGAAAACAAATTGCTTTATCAAAACAACCAGTCAAAACAAAAGACACCATCCTAAAATGGTGTCTATACTGCTATTTCTGCTTACCAAATAAACTTTCTGCTTTGTTGCGAGACATCTCAATAAGTGTTTGCGATAAGAACAAGCTGACAATAATCATATAGCCTGAGCTCTGTCTTAACAGCCCAGTTAATACTAAGAGTGCTAGAACTAAACCAACTAATTTCAATTGTTTCTCAAAAACAATAACTCTCTGTTGACGTTCCTCAAAAGATATCTCCAACTTGCCTATCTTTCGCATATTCAAGTAGACAATAACAAAGGTTACCGCCATGCAAATTATAGCTCCTAAAAGCGTATCGCCTAAAAAATGCCCCAATGTTCCTAGTGAAAAATCCATTTGTCTACTATAGTCTCCTCTTTATCTATTTCATAGGGCTATTATATCACTCTTATAACTCTTTTGCGAGACCAGAGGAGTTATCTCACTTAAAAGCTGCATCATTTTAGAACTCCTTCAACTCTTCAAGAACAGCATTTAAGTCCTCTTTTTCCACTATTTCTCCAGGTTCTACTTTCTCTCCTGGCAAAACATAATCATGGATCTTGCCATTTCGTCGGATAATACTGATTTTATCCCCCTTGATAAATCCTCTTTCTATTGCTTCCATTACTTCATCATATGTCATCATTTTATATACCTCCTATTTTCTACAATATAACTATTCGTAAAAAAAATCAAAAAGCAACAAAAAAAGCACTTAAAGTTTAAAAACTTTAAGTGCTATCTTCTTTCTATTCTTCTGTAGGCCCTAAGTCGAGATAGAGAATATCTCGCTTAGTAGCATACTCTAGCGCATGCTCATCAGCCTCAAACAAATCTGAAGCTAGAAACCTTTTCGTAAAGACGGTTTCGTCTTTACGTTTAAATTTCACAACATAACTATGTTTAGTCATTTTTTCTCCTTCTAATATTCATATTGTCCTTTAACTCCACTATAGAGCCAGTAAACAGCTTGACTATAGCCTTGCTGAAGGGTAGAGTTAGCATCCTCCATCAAGTCCCTCAAGGAATAAAATCCCCAGTAACTGTCTAATGCTGATTCCATCAGACAGAAAAGATATGTTGGTATATCTTTTGTTCCCCAAGCTAGAAGATCTAACTGACTTAAATCGTCTCTTGCTTCCTTTGGAAAACGACTCGGAAAATTACTTGTCGTAAAATTTCCACATTCTTTCGCTCGCTGTAACATAGTTAAGCGAGTTTCCAACATGCGTATATCAGCTTCTTGAAAGGCTGCGGCATGTTCTACTGTAACAACTAGCTTGGATAACCCAGGATTGATTTCTTCAACTTCATAATAAAGTGAAGATTCAAATGGGATCTCAATCGGAGGAAGGTTAGATACCCCCTCTCGATTCAAAACCACGTTCTTAACTGGTAGAAGTCGCAAACTTTGTTGCATATCCACCTTTTTGCTATCAATAATCGACGCAATTCGGTCATTGATTAGGTCTGACGGAAAGCCAACAATATTACTATTATATTGTTGAACCTTTTCAATGTAGTAAATTCCTTGAGTGATTCCTGTCATTGTTTTTCTCCTTCTTTATTCAAGCCATTACAACATCGTCAAGGCCAAGCTCTTTGAGCCCTTCTTGTGTCTCAACATTACTCTCCGTTGTCTTCAATTTGATGACAACATTAAGTCCCATAGCACGTGCTTGTAACAATGCTGATGCAAGTGCTGGTTCGGGTTTTCCCTCAACGAAAAGGGTTTGAACCTTACGCTCCTTCATTTCCAGAATTCTCTTGAGATAAAGACAAGAGAGTTCCAAGAATGAATACGAATGAGCGTTATCAATCCGAGGGAAAGTTGTAACGCCTTCAAGAAGGTCTTTGGCAAAAAGATCTGCAAAGACCTCTTGAGTTTTTTTGTTTTTGTAGATATAAATTTTTTTTGTCATTGTTTTTTCTCCTTTATTTTACAAACTAGATTGTCATAACTTCTCTACTTAACAGAGGGAAGCTCCTCAACACGACGTAAGAAAGAAAGCAACTCCTTGCGCGTGTTGATATCTTCAACATCTTCTGTTACTGGCGTATCATAAGTGATATGATATTCACCATTATCCCAGCTCTTAAAGACAGAAGATTGGCAGAACTCAATCTGATCATCTTCTACCTGATAAACTAGGTTAGCCATGTAGCCATTATCAAAGTAATAGCGATGGAACACATCCTTACGATTGTTTCCCAGACGTACTAAAACGTCTGGATTTTGACGTTTATATTGGGTTGGTTTAATGAAAAACCCAAATTGTGACCTTAAACTAGTCATCTTTAAGTCTTCCATTGCTACCAACGCCTCTTCACAAGAAATAGGCATTAACCCACTTTGTACTAACAAGGTATTGATAGCAACCATTCCATCCGTCTTGATAAAAAGATGGCTATTCCCAGTCTCATTCAAAAATTGACGCAAGGTCATTCCTTGATGAACTTTTTTTTCTAAGCATTTAGTTGAAGCCAATAATTTTGTCATTGTTTTTCTCCTCCATAGAAAAAGAGGAAGGTGTAGCCTAGGGCTACTACCTTCCTCTTTCTCTTCTATGTACGATATACGATGTATAACGTACTATGTTTTTTGTTTTGTGGCTCACCACTGCATCTCATCGAGTTCACGTGGGGTTAATTTACGCCCCAAATTTTGCTCAACACGCGCAGCCCAGACAAGATTACCATTCTTGATCATTTCAATCTCCTCTGGTGTCTTGTATGGTTTTTCCGGTAAGCCTAACGACCTCCAATCGTTTTTGAACTGCTGTACAATTCTCATGGTTAGTCTACTCCTCCCTTCAAAAAGCGGTCAATGAGTCCCTGAGATGCTGCTGTATTAAAAATCACTCGGTTAGTATTTCCAATACGACTGCCCCCATACCGACTAACATAAAAGTCTCGAAGAGCTGTCTTTGAAATCAGCATCATAAACCCCTCAAAGCCACGATTGAAAGCGTCTTGTGCTACATAAGCAAGCAAGACACCTGCAATCCCTTGGTTTCTCTTATCCATTCGCACCTCCAGCTTATGGATAAAATTGTAATAGTCAGTAGGCTCAGGAGTGAACTCAATCATTCCAGAAACCTCACCTTGAATTACAAAACCACTGGTAATTGCATTGGGAGAACTAATAGACGACCAGTCAAATTCAAAGCCCTCGGAAGTCAAATCAGATAGCGTCGGGATATCTTCTTGACTGAAGTCCCAAAAGAATGTTTCTCTCATTGCCATCTTCCTCTCCAATATGTCTTTCATACTTATTATAACACCTTTCCTGTGATACTTGTTGCTAGAGCTAACTCTTGATCATAGACTCCCTCTAACTCTTTCAGATAAGACTCGGAATAATCTCCAAGGTCTTCATCTGTTAAGAGTTCAGTGGTTACCCCTTTACCTGGGACATTGCAAGTCATAACGGTTGCTTTATAAATAAAGTTCACGCCAGACTCTGCATCCACATAATCAAAGGTAGCAGACACTGGGATATCACTAAGAGTGCTATCTTGCTTTAAGATGTTAGTCAAAAAGTTATCGATATTCTCTCGAATATTCCAGTTCCCACAAGCTGTAAAAGGAAGTGTCACTGAGACAAATCCTTCTTCAGTTGTGATACAATCCGCTTCACTTGGAGAACCTTCTATAGTCGTAGGGCTCCAAGCTTTTGCATTGATTACCCTATGAGTAGCCACAAGCACCTCAATATCTGAAAATGTTGGTGCGGAAATAGTTACCTTGCCAAAGGCATGAGAAATATTTCCCATTCTTTTTCTCCTTTCCTAGAAACAACGCATTCTTCCGTTATCTCTAAAAGAATAGTAATTATCCTTCGTTACGATAACATGGTCTAAGACCTCCATCTCAAAGAGCTTTGCAGCATCTTCAAGGGCCTCAGTAACATTAATATCATTACTGGAAGGATACACATTTCCAGAGGGATGGTTATGAGCTACCAGCACGTAGCGAGCTAAATTCTTCACTGCATAGTGAAAAATCTCTCTTGGACACGCCATACTACGATGAACGCTACCAATGAAAACTACACGCTCCTCGATAACGTTACAATGCACATCCAAGTACCACACTACTAGGTGTTCTTGTTTCTTATGTCCATAGGCTTTTTGGATACTTTGAGCAAAATATCCAGTCCCAGTGACACAAGTTGGCTTTTCTTCCTCACCTTCTGAACGTTTGAAAAGTTCAAGCATTGAAAGAAAGGCAATAGCATCTCTCTGAGTTAATCCATAATGTTTTAACTCCTCGATGCTTAACTCACATACCTTCTGAAAGACCTTCTTAGAATCTCCTTGCAATTCAGAATACAAGGCATCGACCTTTTCTGAAGGAATCCAGTGACTGAAAGCCCTTTTGAATAGCTCTCTATCACCAAAGTCCCTAGGATGCCTTACTTGCCTCCTAGTAATTTTTTTATCAGTCATTGTTTTCTCCTTTATGTGTTAAACAACAAGCCATTCAGCTTGTAGTTGCATTGCGACTGCTACTGTTGTTGTTACTTTAAAGAGTAAACGTTCTTGTTTATCCCTTGCAACTACAACAGCAGCACTCTCCTTAAATAAAACCGAAATGGTACTTTCTCGAGGAAGTGTTTCTAGTAGGATACTGATTCTATCCATAACTACCTCCTCCTAGGCTGGTGCAAGCTACCCACATAGAGCGGATAGCTTGCACCTTTCGATTCGTCTCTGCACGGTCTAAGCGACAATCGTTATCAAACTTAGTACCGTAGACATCTTCGTATACCTCTCGCATACGTTTGCCCAGGTCCTCAATATGAGACAATTGGGCTTTCGAAGCGCGTGCATTGAGGTCAGCCATGTAGCGATGATAAGCTTTTTTAAACATCGCATTTAATCTGGCATCATTCTCTAAGTACCATTTAAGGGAGTAGTTCTTGTAGTGCTCCTGTAACCACAAAGCTTTTTCTCTTTTTGTCATTGTTTTTTCTCCTTTATAAAACAAAAAATGGCCCCTAGGACCATTTTTTCTTTTGTTGTTGCTATTATTTAAGCAAGTTCAAGTTCGTGAAGGATCTCTTCAAAGTAAAGTCTACGTTTAATACGAGATGAAAATAAATCTACAAATTCCTTGTAGTATCGAATATCTTCATTCGTATAAGACTTACAGGGATTGGCATCATCATACACGATTAGCCATGCCCGTTTTCCTGGTACCATTTCACTCATAGAGTTGACCCCACGTTTATCCAATGCTTCTAGTCCAGTGAGTGAAATATACCCTAGATGAACATTATGTCCTTCATTTTTTAAAAGAGTATTAACCTTAGCCATACATTTAGTATGTTTCTTTGGCTTATTCACTCCATCTACAAAACATAATACATTTATCATTTTTTTCTCCTCTCAACTTCGAAACAGATGCTGAATCCCTTCTACAAAGAGAATGGGAATCAGAAACACAATAGCTACAACTAGCTTAAAAATTAATTTATTTCGAAGTAAGTTACACAACATAACGTAGCAAAGTATAGCCACGAATCCGATGAACAACCACTCTGGGAGTGTTTGATTAAAGAATTCATACCATACCTGCTGTTGTTGTGTATAGCTTAGATTAGTATTGAATAAATCTGTAATTTGTGTCATTTTTTTCTCCTTAATATAAAAAGTGGTCTTTTGACCACTTTATTCCTACTGTTGTTGTGCCTGCTGCCGTTGTTTAGCAACAAAATCAGACAAGGCTTTGAGTTGAACAGTCAACCCTTTGTTTTCGCCTAGTTCAGACCACTCAAGCAACTGGCTTTCTGTAGCCCCAAGAGACTTTGCCGCTTCTTTACCACGAGCAATCATTTGAATCAGTTGATCATCGTTACAAGCAGCTTTTATCCCTTTTTGCTCTGGAGTAGCTGTTTCACTCTTTTGAGTAGGGACTTCTGCTTCACTAGTTACTTGCGATACACTATCACTTGCAACTTTATTAGCTGATGTCACCTCACTTAGTGAGGTTTGTTCACTACTACTCAAAGAAGTAGACTGAGCAGTCTTTCCATAGCGAGCACCCGTTGGTTTGCGAGGTGTTCTCGCTTGGGCATTTGATTGATAATTATGGTTATTATCATAATTACCAGTCTGTTGAGCTGATTGCGAATGATATGGCACATTGTCCATATCTAATTCCTCGCTATCAGCCTCAATACCCAGCAAGGTTTTCACCTCGTAGCGTCGCAAATAGGTTACTTGAGCTCCTAGGTTCTTAATGTCATTGACATTATAGAATACAGGAACAGACTCAATGTCGTAAGAGACACCACTTTCATGAAGTAATGTTGTCACGACTTTGACTCCGTTAGCATTACCAAACGGAATATGTTTGGTTTGCTGAGTCAAAGTTAAACCATACTTATTGAGTGCTGGACGTACAGCCGCTAGGATGTCGGATAACGGTGCGAACTTAAAGTCAACGTTCTTAAACGTGACTCTACTTGTCGCAGTTACCGACTCAAACTCAGCTTGAGCCTTGGCCAAAGCTTCAAATAATGGAGCCATAACCTCTGGCTCCGGTTTAGAATGGTCTTTTAACTTTTGCCATTCTAATTGCATTTCCGACTTAGCAAGTGCCACCCTTGCCTCAACGAGTTCAGCAAGCAGGTTTGTGCTATTCATATTATTTGTTGTGTTTTCCATTGTTTCTAACATTTGTTTTTCTCCTTAATATAAAAAGCGGTCTCTTGACCACTTTATTTCCTATTTATTATTGTTGTAAAAATTCTGCCACTGTTTTGGCTGTTGTTAACGACTTATTTGTTAAACAGTAATCACAGTGACCACAACCTTCGACAGACTTATGTGCTAAAGCATCTTTAAGTGCTTTAACATTTCCATAGAAGATGTCTCTCCCCATTTCGATAATAGTATCATCAATCATAATTAACTCCTTATCTGGAACAGGTTCTTTTGAAACTGCCATAATATAAGGTGTAAACTCATAACCGTAGGTTTGCTTCAGCAACTCCTGATATACGTACATTTGTAGCGTATACTGATATTCTACAATGTTATAGAGAAGAGACTTCGTATAACGATGAAGTGTCGTCGAATATTTTTCCGACTGAAGACTCTCCATCGTTTTCAGGTCTATGAAATAACCGCCTGAAAGATTCAGACTATCAATTTTGCACTTGAAGGGAATCCCTTCTAACGTACCAGTGATAATCCGTTCTTTCTCCACCATTTCATCATCTGTACCATGATACAAACGATTAAATAGCTCCTCTTTTTCTAAAGCAGCAATCATCTTATCTGCTTGTTTGAAAGAGGCTTTTACCTGGCCAGCGGTTTTTCCTCGTTGACTTATTATCTTATCTTGATTCCTTTCCAAAAAAGCTTCATGAGCTTCTTTGGTCTCAAAATAAGAATGAACATAATTACCAACAAGTAGGCTTTCTGTCTCCGTCTTCTCAGGCCAAAAGCCCAAGTCAACAACTTCCTGCCTTAAGGGACATTTGATGTACTCCTTAAAACGAGAAGTAGACATGTAATGCCTATCTTGGTAGTAATTATCCTCTGTCAATGGAGGTAGAATTGCTACTTCTTTCATTTTTCTCCTTTCATAAACAAAAAGAGCTCAGTATGACTGAGCACTTATTTCTTTTATAAACTATGTTTGATTAGAAAGGAATATTCTCAAACATAGTCGGGTCCATAGCTTCTCCACCTCCAGGAAAGCCACCTTCTGCAGGTCCAAAATCTGGACTTTGTTGAGAAGAGGTGTTGCTATGATCACGAGGCTGTAAGTTGTCAAAGTTTGACACATTAACCTCGGTCACATAGACCTTTTGACCTTGCTGATTATCATAGCTACGAGTTTGCAACCGTCCTTCAACGGTCACAAGAAACCCCTTCTTTAGCCAGTTCGCGAAATTCTCTCCCTTCTTCCCCCAAATAACTAGAGGGAAAAAGTCGCTTTCTCGCTCCCCATTTTGATTTTTGAAATCACGAGGGCAAGCGATACGAGCAGTCGCCACCGCCTTGTTCGAAGGTGTGTAGCGAAGTTCTGGAGCGTCTACAAGACGTCCTGTTAGAATTACTTTATTAATCATTGCTTTCTCCTTTGATATTGAATGTTGTTTAACGACCGTAATGAAGACCACCTAAAGTGTCCTCATACTCTACCCACCAATCTGCTGGGTCTTGAGACTCACGTAATTCCCTACCAGTAGGTTTACATAAGTCGGTATTTCCTTTTTCGTTTCTGAAGGTTCTTGAAAAAATACCTTCAGTTGAAATTTCAACAAATTTTGCCATGTTTTTCTCCTTTTTCTAAAACACTAACTCGAGATCCATCATCTCAACAATTTCCGCTTCAGGCTCTTGCTGAGAAACATACCTTGATTTACCAAGGTACTCCTTATATCCCTTCTTAGTCCAATGACTACGCGGGGTAACTCTCTCAAGTTTTCCTTTAACATGATCATTTGACCAAGAGGTCTTAGGGTCTATAAAACCACTAATTACACCATCAGCCCATTCACTAGGACTGATCATATAATTCATTTCATCGTAAAATGTTTTACGATTTGCGGTTTTCTGTTGTTTGCGTGCTGCTCTGTAAGTAGAGCTAGTTTTGAAAGAATTTCTCATTGTCTTTCTCCTTAATAATAAATTGTTGTTGTAAAGTGACCTTGGAAAGCCTCGAATACCTATTCGTAGCCTTTCCTCCGTATGCCGACAAATTAGAGTTGGGAACACCTGTTCCTCATCTCTAATCATCGAGATGTCGCCTTTCTTTTTGTCCAACTACCCAAACTCAAAACAAAAAAAGCATAACAAAGAAGCCGGC
>ERZ773007.572-NODE-572-length-18297-cov-11.449293_pt1 | contig 18297 bp, 14 predicted proteins | sample MGYA00580665_ERZ773007 | MGnify/ENA primary metagenome ERZ773007 (study PRJEB29015, sample SAMEA2738122) | human oral metagenome | biome: human oral; feature: human-associated habitat; material: saliva | place: China | collected 2167 ... | reverse complement strand
CCATTTTTGATAACAGTCTGCTTGAATTCTTTTGCTTCTCTATCGTAATAGACCGAATTCCATAAGTCGTTAAATTCTTTTTCGGTTATCATATTTATACCCATCTTTTTGAAATCTTCCAATTCGCAATTTGTATCCAGCCAATAACCATAATTTCTATCGTCTGGCATTTTTACAATAATCCTACCATCTTTAGCAAATCCAATTTCTCTGTTTGCAATATGATTTACCACATCGTCATATTCAATAAACCATAGAGTAACATCCTCTATTTTATCATCAAAATCAGGATTTGCACTGAGTGGAACGATCATCTTATGCAGCAAACAACACCATAAGCTTCGTTTTGTTTTATTGTTCTGCTTTTTTTCTGATGACCACTTTAAAATAAAATATTTCATAAATTTGTACTACTTAATATTTAACGAAACCAATGTTATTATAAATACACTGTTTATTATGCCGTAGCTAAACCTTATCATGAACAAGGTATAAGCTATGCATTTCACGGCAAATTTATGAAATAAAATCGAAACAATAAGAAATAAAATCGAAACAATAATAGGTTAGCCTAAAAAATAACACTCACACACCGAAAATTTCAACATACACCCACATGTTACACACCTTTTTATTAATGCATCGCTTATTAAGTAGATTTGATTTTATATCTTTGCACTTAGATATAGAGAAGATACTCATTATACAAGACAAGGAAAACGAGTAAGTTTCGCTCGTTTCTTATCCGTTCTCCTTAGCCGAGTAGATTTATTGCTATCTACTCAATACCAGCTGGTTATCTATCTATGATCCGATTTTATGCGGAAATACAACAGCATTCTCACCGTATTAAGAGCTGCGAAAATTATTTACATTATTTCTTAAAATATTCATCTAAAAAGGTAAAAAACATCCTTTTTAAGCACCTTTGTAACTTGATACAAATCAGACAGTTACAAAATCACAATCTAAAAGGTGCTTAATTGAACTTCAAAATGGCGTTAATAAGACCTCAAAAGGGCACCTTTTAGAAGCCAATTGGGCGTCTTTAAGAACCTTAAAGAGCATCTTTTTATTTTCAAGTATGAGTTTTTTATTACAAAACAGAAAAATATCACCTTTGAACTTAGCCTACTTATTAGCATAAAAAGGAGACATTAGATACCCCTATAACAGTTGAAGGAAAAAATACAACGTAATTATTTTAAAACTTTCAAGCATATCTCCCCTACCTTCCCTTCCACAGTAATATGCTCACAAGTTTCACCTTTTATCTCTAAATAAAGCATAATTTCCTTTGTCGTTACCTTATTTTGCAGTATCTTTGCAACAACTTTGGTGTATTATACCTTATTAAAGAAATGGCAAAAAAAAGAAACAAAGCCCGCAGTCATCATAGTCTGCAGGTTGTCACACTATGTATCAGTACAGCTATGGTACTGATGCTGATTGGTATAGTTGTACTTACAGGCTTTACCAGTCGCAATCTTAGTTCTTATGTAAAGGAGAATCTTACTATCACTATGATTCTCCAACCCGATATGAATACGGAAGAGAGTACTGCTCTCTGCGAGCGTATTCGCACCTTGCATTATATCAATAGCTTGAACTTTATCAGTAAAGAGCAGGCGTTGAAGGATGGAACTAAAGAATTAGGTGCCAACCCTGCCGAATTTGCGGGTGAGAATCCGTTTACGGGTGAGATAGAAGTACAGTTGAAGGCTAACTATGCTAACAATGACTCTATCCGCAATATTGTTCAGCAGTTGCGTACCTATCGTGGTGTGAGTGACATCACTTATCCACAGAGTTTGGTAGAAAGTGTAAACCAAACATTGGGTAAGATTAGTTTGGTGTTATTGGTTATTGCTGTGTTGCTCACCATCATATCATTCTCTCTGATTAACAACACTATCCGATTGAGTATCTATGCACATCGTTTCTCAATCCACACGATGAAACTTGTTGGTGGTTCATGGAGTTTTATCCGTGCGCCATTCTTGCGCCGTGCAGTATTAGAAGGATTAGTTTCAGCCCTATTGGCTATTGCAGTCTTGGGTATAGGAATATGTCTCCTCTATGAAAAGGAACCAGAGATTACGAAATTATTGTCATGGGATGCATTGATTATCACAGCAATCGTAATGTTAGCTTTTGGTGTGATTATTGCAACCTTCTGCGCATGGTTGTCAGTAAACAAGTTCCTGCGCATGAAGGCAGGTGACTTATATAAGATTTAAAAGGAACCATAAAAAGGGGAAAAGATAAGAGAGTAAAAGCTTCTTAATAGATGGAAAAGAGAAAAACTCATTATTCCAACTAATCTTTTTAACTTCTCAATCTCAGCCCCTTGAACTCTTCAAAAATAGAATATGGACAAAAGAAATTTAGCTTTTGGTAAGACCAACTTTATTTTGTTGGCTATAGGTGTAGCCGTTGTTATTCTCGGCTTTATCCTTATGAGTGGTGGAGCATCTACCGAAACTGTATTTAATCCAGACATCTTCAGCGCCCGTCGCATCAAGGTAGCACCTATTGTTACCTTTATTGGTTTTATCTCTATCATTGGTGCTATTCTCTATCAGCCGAAAGAAACTAAAGAGGTGGAGGAATAATGACACTTTTACAAACAATTATTATCTCTATTGTTGAAGGACTGACGGAGTTCCTTCCTGTGTCATCTACGGGTCACATGATTATTACACAAAATCTTTTAGGTGTACCATCAGGTGACGAGTTTGTACATGCCTTTACCTTCATCATCCAGTTTGGTGCTATCCTCTCTGTCGTATGCTTATATTGGAAGCGCTTTTTCCAGATCGACCATACACCTGTACCTGCTGATGAAACTTGTACTTTCAAGAAGAATATTCATCCAATCCGCTTCTACTGGTTATTGTTCATTGGTGTCCTAACTTATACTTTCAAGAAGATTATTCATCCAATCCGCTTCTACTGGTTATTGTTCATTGGTGTCCTACCAGCTGTTATCATTGGCTTAGCAGCTAAGAAAAGTGGTTTACTTGACTGGCTGCTCGACTCAGTTTGGGTTGTAGCAATAATGCTCGTTGTGGGTGGTATCTTCATGCTTTATTGTGATAAATTGTTCAATAAGGGAAAAGAAGAGAATCAAGTAACAGAAAAGCGTGCCTTTAGCATTGGTCTTTTCCAGTGCCTATCGGTTATCCCTGGCACAAGCCGATCTATGGCTACTATCGTTGGCGGTATGGCAAACGGATTGACACGTAAGCGTGCAGCAGAGTTCTCATTCTTCCTTGCAGTACCTACTATGGCTGGTGCAACACTGCTCGACCTACTTGATTTATTAAAAGGTGACAGCACATGGGCGTCTGCTCATAACCTTATAATGCTCGCTGTAGGCTGTGTGGTATCATTCATCGTTGCGCTATTGGCAATGAAGTGGTTTGTAAATTTCCTTGCAAAATATGGTTTCAAGTGGTTCGGTTGGTATCGTATCATCGTTGGTGTTATCATTATTATAATGCTGCTCTGTGATATTCCACTGAATATGGTTGACTAATCTTATATACTTATTGCCCTAATGAACTTCAAAGAAGGAGTAATCATCCCTATCGACAAGCCCTACGGAATCACCAGTTTCAAGGCATTAGCGCACGTACGTTACCTTTGTACACAGGCGAATGACGGTAAAGTAAAGATTGGTCATGCAGGTACTTTAGACCCTTTGGCTACAGGAGTACTCATCCTTGCTACGGGTAAGATGACAAAACAGATTGAAACCTTGCAGACACATACAAAGGAATATACAGCTACTCTTCAGTTGGGAGCAACCACACCAAGCTACGATATAGAGCATGAGGTGAATGAATCATTCCCAACAGAACACATAACAAGAGAGCTGATAAACGCTACACTTCCTCAGTTTGTGGGTGATATCGAGCAGATTCCACCAACTTACAGTGCTGTAAAGGTGGATGGTAAGCGTGCTTTCGACTATCGTAGAAAAGGTAAGGATGTCACGTTAAAACCTAAGAACATTCGCATTGATGAGATAGAAGTATTAGACTTCGATGCAGAGAAGATGCAACTATCAATTCGTGTCGTCTGCGGTAAAGGTACTTATATCCGTGCATTGGCACGCGACCTTGGACGAGCAGTGAATAGCGGAGCCTATCTTACAGCATTGCGCCGCACACGTGTTGGAGACGTAAGAGTGGAAGACTGCGTCAATTATGACCAGTTTGAAGCATGGCTTCAGCAACAAACAATAGAAAAATAATAAACTCCCCAATAAATAAATATGAAGCTTTCACAGTTTAAATTCAACCTACCAAAAGAGCAGGTAGCCTTATATCCACATTCATCTGAACGTGTACTGACTCGTACTGACGGCAGTACACAGACCTTTACTGTTACACGTCGAGACGAAGGTAGACTGATGGTGTTACACCGTAAGTCAGGAAAGATTGACATGTTTAAGGGTGAAATCAATGGTGAACCTAAGGAAGAAGACTACATCCGCTTCAAAGATGTGTTCAATTACTTCGATGAGGGCGATGCTTTTATCTTCAATGACACTAAGGTTTTCCCAGCTCGTCTGTATGGAACAAAGGAGAAGACTGATGCTAAGATTGAGGTATTCCTCCTTCGTGAGTTGAATCAGGAGATGCGTCTTTGGGACGTATTGGTTGAGCCTGCACGTAAGATTCGTATCGGTAACAAGCTTTTCTTTGATGAATCTGGTACGATGGTGGCTGAGGTTATTGACAATACGACTTCTCGTGGTCGCACACTTCGTTTCCTTTACGACTGTCCTCACGATGAATTTAAGCGTGAGTTGTTTGCATTGGGTGAGGCTCCATTACCACGTTATATCATTGACAATCGTCCAAAGGAGGATGGAGAAGAGTTTGCACACGCAACAGCTGACGACATGGAACACTTCCAGTCAGTCTTTGCAAAGAATGAAGGCGCAGTCTCTGCACCAGGTACAAACATCCACTTCTCTGAACACATGATGAAGATGATGGATATTAAGGGAATCAAGAAAGCATTCATCACTTTACACTGTGGCTTAGGTAACTTCCATGACATTGAAGTAGAAGACCTTACAAAGCACAAGATGGATTCTGAAGAGATGCACATCAATGCTGATGCTTGTCGTATTGCCAATGGTGCTAAACAGGCAGGACATCGCCTGTGTGCTGTCGGTGCAAGTGTTGTTAAGGCTACAGAGACAGCCGTTGGTACAGATGGTATGTTGAAAGAGTACGATGGTTGGACCAATGAATTTATCTTCCCTCCATACAACTTTGGCTTTGCTGACTCTATGTTGGTTAATTTCTATCACCCATATTCAACCTTATTGATGGAAACAGCAGCCTTCGGAGGTTATGATCTTGTGATGGAAGCATATGACAAAGCGGTAAAGAATGGTTATATGTTTGGTTGCTTCGGTGACTCATTGTTGATTCTCAACGATTAATATGCACATAGTTTATTTATCCCTCGGCACAAATCTTGGCAATAGAAAGGCTATTATGCACGAGGCGATAGCATTGATAGAAAAAAAGATTGGCACAGTTTTGCGCCAATCTTCTTTTCATGAAACGGAGCCTTGGGGGTTTGAGAGTCCCAACCTCTTCCTCAATGCTTGTGTATGTGTCTCCACATCGCTTGCTCCCCGACAGTTATTAGAGACTACTCAAGCCATAGAAATAGAGATGGGACGAGTAAAAAAGTCTATCAATGCACAATATACAGACCGCATCATAGATATTGACATCCTGCTTTATGACAAGCTAAATATCAATGAACCAGACCTTATCATCCCCCACCCTCTTATGGAAGAGCGTGAATTTGTTATGCTTCCTTTAAAGGAGATATGGGAGGATTAGACTGTCTCAAGTCATAAAATAAACTAAATCTATTTGTTTTAAGTTTTCTCAAACTTATACAACCCTGACATAAAATATAACAAACCAATATTTTGACTAATAAGATAAACAAATGAAAAGAACTTTATTATTAGTACTAACTGCGTTTTCTAACATTCTACTTGCTAACGCAGAACCCATCACCCAAGCACGCGCTTTGAGTATTGCTACCAAATACATCAACAACCCAAAACTATCGAACGATACTCCAAAAACCCGCTCATCACAAGCGAATGAGCAACCTGCCTATTACATTTTTACTAATCCAAACGACAAGAAATTCGTTATTATCTCTGGAGAAAGTAAACTCAACGAGCTCGTGGGTTATGGAGATAAGATGACAGAAAACCCCAACGACCAGCCTCCATACTTCAAACTGTTCTTAAAGGAATATGAACGTGTTGTAAAAGAAGTGCGTTCTAAAGCTACAGCTACTACCCCACAGCGTCCTATCAAACGAAAGGTAGAACCCTTGCTTACTTGTAAGTGGAGCCAGTATGACCCTTTCAATAAGTACACCCCACTAAGTGATGGTCAGCATACACCTACTGGTTGCGTTGCTACAGCCACAGCACAGGTGATGTTCTACAACAAATGGCCTAAGAATCGACCACAAGATTATATAGCATCAACAGGTGATGATGCTAAGAAAAGCGCTACTTATTGGTGGGATGAAATGAAGAACACGACTAATGAGATGAGAACGGAACAATCTCGACAAGCCGTTGGCGTATTGATGTATGACATTGGTAAGGCTGTTCATATGAGATACTATATTAAAGGAAGCGACTCAAATTTACAGCGTGCCTGCAATGCACTTCGCGACAAGTTCGACTATACCGTGCGTTATCTTGACAAAAACTTCCTTCCTGCCAATGAGTTTATCAATGAGGTGATGCAAGAAATCTCAGATGGATATCCAGTCTTAGTAGTAGGTGGACCTCATGCCTTTGTTTATGATGGCTATGATGAGCAGGGGCTCATTCACACCAACTGGGGCTGGGGAGGCGAAAATGACGGATACTTCGACATAAACATAGTAACCCTTAATGTTTCAGGCTTTGCCCTCAATAGTGGAACATTCTGGGACGACATCTCAGTTGTCTTTGCCCATCCTAATGACGGCAAGGCTGTCCCTTTTAAGGATATAGAACGCGGATTAGATGCAAGAACCACCACATCGCTCACTATTGACAAGACTGAAGCAAACCGCTCTGAAAGTTTCAGTGCAAAGATTGAGAGGTTAGGCTCATATAGTTCCGTGAAAGGTGAACTTGGTGTATTCACTGGGAAGGTTGCACTTGCCCTTTATAATGAGAAAAACGAACGAGTAAAAATCTTTGATTCAACTGCTGGCGACCAAACATGGGCATCCATCTTTACTTCCATGTCATTTGATGTTGCTGATATTAACTTTAAGGGTATTGCTGACGGAAACTATCGCTTAGTACCAGTATTCTCTGAGATGCTCGATACCAAGACAAAGGAACATGGTGACTGGAAGCCAATCAATCACGCCAATGAGATAGAAGTAAAACTCACTCCAAACACAGTACAGCTCAATACAAATAACCCAAAGGATGTAGTTGTCATTGAAAAGGCACCAAGCCTACTTGCACCTTACTATGAGGGTTCTGGATTTAAGGGTGCATTCAGTTTCACGATGTATAATCCTGGACGTGAAGAAGTGCGTGGCGAACTTGTGATGACACTTACAAATCAAGAGACAAAGAAAGAATATAATGGTTATCTTCTTACTCCAAACGTTGTTGCACAACGCCTTGGACGAACTACCTTTGTCATTAATATGCTTCCACTATATTACAACAAACCAAGTTTAGGTAACCTTCCAAGAGGTAAATATGACGTCACACTATCAATAAAAGCCAATAGAAAAGGAACCGAAGTAGAGATACCTATTGACATGAAAGAGCCTTTCGAAATCGAAGTAATACCTTATGTCAATAATGGAAATATCGAATTAACTTTCCTCGACTACTATGCGGATGGTGAATACGCCAATTACAGCACCTTCCAACTTAATAAGATAAAGAATATCAGTCTGCAAGTACATTCTAAAGTATCTGGCTATCAGATCAGAAATGGCTACCGGGGTCCAATCCATTATCGCCTACTCGATTTGACAAGTAATAAGTGGATTGAATTGGGAACAGTTAGTAATGTTTATCTTCCTTGTGATGTAGACAACAATGCAGCCGAGACACGTATCACATTCCCTGCTTCGCTGTTAGAGCCTAACCATTCATATGAAATACATTTAGAGCTTGAGCGAAACGGACAACGACAAGATACATGGAACCCACGTGTACTACGTAACGTCTTCAACACCATCAGTGAGTTAAACACTCCTACTGGAATCAATTCAGTTAATAATAACCTGAATATCGCAAAGAACATCTTTACACTGCAAGGTATTCGCCTGTCAAAGACTTGGGAAGAACTCCCTGCAGGTATCTATATCATTGATGGTAAGAAAGTGATTAAGAAATAGGAAAGAGACTATCTGTATAACAAATACGGATAATATTGAGTTTTCAAACTCCAACAAAAAGATTAAAAGCCAAGTCGGTCATTGTGTATTATCTCATAATATGCGATGACCGATTTTCTGTTAAGGTAAATCATACCCTAATTACCAACCCTTTATAAATATTTTTCACTGCTTCGATTTTTATTAAGGCTTAATTGGACTCGAATTAACGCCCTTTTAGCTTCTAAAAGGTGCCCTTTTGAAGTCTTATTAACGCCCTTTTGCAAGCCTATTAAGCACCTTTTGCAAACCATTCTTGTAACATTCTCAATATAAAAGAGTTACAAAGGCGCATAGAAAGACTGTTCTTTACTATTTTTCTACTATGACATCAGGAAATAATGTAAAGAAAAATCAAGCCTCCTAAAAACTTTTAGAAAACTCTATTACACGGACATTCTAATACTTAGAATATTGAGATAATATAAAAAAGGAAACAAAACTATCTCTTAAGAACAAATAGAATAGTAGCAGGAGACAAAGAAAAAGGTAAGAAAGTAAAGTATAGATAAACCAACTTTAACTTTCTTACCTTTTATTTTTTTGCTTTCAGAAATCTTACTTACGGAGACCCAAAGCCTTGATGATAGCGCGGTAGCGCTCAACATCGCGATCGTAGAGGTAATCAAGCAATGCACGACGCTTACCAACGAGCTGTGTCAATGAACGAGTTGTAACATAGTCCTTGCGATTCTTCTTTACGTGCTCGGTCAAATGCTTGATACGATAAGAGAAAAGAGCAATCTGACTCTCAGCTGAACCTGTATCAGTTGTGCTCTGTGCCTTACCATACTGTGCGAAGATTTCTGCCTTCTTTGTCTTGTCTAAATACATAATTTTGTTTTGATTAATGTGATTTGCAATTACATCTTTCCGTCGTTAGCCGCCTTAATCACAACGGGTTACGACATCAAATGCATCGGACGTTCCGAAAATGCTGTGCAAAGTTACAACTTTTTATTGGAACCACAAACGTTTTCCATTTTTTATTCGTAATTTTGCAGCATAAATTTAGCGTAAGCTTTTTAAGGTATTTAAATGCAAGATATTCGTAACATCGCAGTTATTGCGCACGTAGACCACGGTAAGACAACCTTGGTTGACAAGATGATGCTCGCTGGAAAACTTTTCCGTGACGGACAAGACAACAGCGGAGAAGTTCTCGACTCTAATGACTTGGAGCGCGAACGAGGGATAACAATTCTGAGTAAGAATGTAAGTATTAATTGGAAAGGAGTAAAAATCAACATCCTCGACACGCCGGGTCACTCTGACTTCGGTGGTGAGGTTGAGCGTGTATTGAACATGGCAGACGGCTGTCTGTTGCTCGTAGACGCTTTTGAAGGTCCTATGCCACAGACACGTTTTGTGCTACAAAAGGCCCTTCAGCTTGGTTTGAAACCAGTTGTTGTTATTAACAAGGTAGACAAAGCTAACTGTCGTCCTGAAGAAGTATATGAGATGGTATTCGATCTCATGTGCGACCTTAACGCTACAGAAGATCAGTTGAACTTCCCAGTTGTCTATGGTTCAGCTAAGAATGGCTGGATGAGTGAGGATTGGAAGAAGCCAACAGATAATATTGAATATCTGCTCGACCTCATTATTGAGGCAATCCCTGCTCCTAAGCAGATTGAAGGAACACCACAGATGCTGATTACATCTTTGGACTATTCAAGCTACACTGGACGTATCGCCGTTGGTCGTGTACACCGTGGAACATTGAAGGATGGACAGAATATTACAATCTGTCACCGCGACGGAACACAGGAACGCACTAAGATTAAAGAGCTCCATACCTTCGAGGGTATGGGACATAAGAAGACTGATGCCGTAGATTCAGGCGACATTTGTGCCGTAATTGGTCTGGAGAAGTTTGAGATTGGTGATACTATAGCTGATTTTGAGAATCCAGAACCACTGCCACCAATCGCTGTTGATGAGCCAACTATGAGTATGCTCTTCACCATCAACGACTCTCCTTTCTTCGGAAAAGAAGGTAAGTTCTGTACCTCTCGTCACATTAGCGATCGTCTGAATAAGGAACTTGAGAAGAACCTTGCACTTCGTGTGCGTCCGATGGAGGACTCTATGGATAAGTGGATTGTTAGTGGTCGTGGTGTACTTCACCTCTCTGTCCTCATTGAGACAATGCGTCGCGAGGGCTATGAGTTGCAAGTAGGTCAGCCACAGGTCATCTATAAGGAGATTGATGGTCAGAAGTGTGAGCCTATTGAGGAGTTGACAATCAACGTTCCTACCGACTTCTCAAGTAAGATGATTGATATGGTAACTCGTCGTAAGGGCGAACTACTTGGTATGGATGCAGAAGGTGAGCGTGTGAATATCACCTTTGAAATACCTTCACGTGGTATCATTGGTCTGCGTACCAACGTCTTAACAGCCAGCCAGGGTGAGGCTATCATGGCACACCGTTTCAAAGATTATCAGCCATTCAAGGGCGAAATCGTACGTCGTACAAATGGTTCAATGATTGCATTGGAAGCTGGTACTGCCTACGCTTACGCAATCGATAAGCTGCAGGATCGTGGTAAGTTCTTCATTGATTCAGGCGAGGAAGTTTATGGCGGACAGGTTGTTGGTGAGCATGTTCACGACAACGACCTCGTCATCAACGTTACGAAGGCAAAGCAGTTGACCAACGTTCGTGCCTCTGGTTCTGACGAGAAGGCACGCGTTATCCCTAAGACAGAAATGAGTCTTGAGGAATGTCTTGAGTACATCAAGGGCAACGAATATGTTGAGGTGACCCCAAAGAATATTCGTATGCGTAAGATTACGCTCGATCATAATGATCGTAAGCGTGAGAATAAAGATTAATTCTTTTACCAATCATAAACCAAGAGGCGGCAATCCACAACGGATAGCCGCCTCTTTTCGTCTTAAAGAGAGATTAACTTCTTTTTATTTATCATATAGGTTACTTATTATGCTACTTTTTGTTTATATTTGCATCTAATAAGAAGAATTGATTTAAATAACTCAACCATGAATAAGCTTAGTGTCTAAGTGGGCTGAAGATGAGTTAAAGCAATAACTTCTACTACAAAACACTTAGCAAGTAAAAAGAACAAATATGTTAGGAGCAATCATTGGAGATATCATTGGCTCAGTATATGAGTTCCAGAACAAAAAGCAAAAGAACTTTCCTCTTTTTACACCGATGAGTAGGTTTACAGATGACACTGTGATGACTTTGGCTATTGCAAAATGGCTAACAGAAGACAAAGAACACAGCAAAGAAGGACTTGTACAGCGAATGCAAAGCTTAGGAAAACGATATCCTAACGCAGGATATGGCGGAGGTTTCAAGCGATGGCTGAATGATTATCATCCAAAGCCTTATAACAGCTATGGCAATGGCTCGGCAATGCGGGTCAGTCCTATTGCTTTCTATGCACAGAGTTTAGAGGAAACATTAAAACTTGCTACAATCTCTGCAGAGGTTACGCATAATCATCCAGAAGGCATCAAAGGTGCTAAAGCAATTGCTGCGGCAACTTATCTTGCACGCACAGGAGCGTCAAAAACAGAGATAAAAGTTTATGTGGAGGCAAATTTCAAATATAATTTAAACCTGCAGTTAGACGATATCCGCTCCATTGCCTACGATGCTATGAGTTGTCAGAAAACTGTTCCAGCAGCTATTTGGGCATTTTTAGAAGGCGAGGACTTTGAAGATGTAATAAGAATTGCAGTTTCATTGGGTGGAGATTCAGACACGTTAGCAGCGATGGCTGGAAGTATTGCACAAGCTTTTTATGGTCTTCCTCAAAAACTTGCCACTCACTGTTATGCCCTTCTGACACCTGACTTGCGAACTATTCTCTGTAAGTTTGAAGAAAGTATTGGCACACTGGTCCCCGACCCTTTCCACATTGAAAGATTTATCAAGGCTCAGAATGCTAATAATACCTATCAACGAGCATTGGAAGAAATACAGAGAGGACATAAAACCTCACACTGGATATGGTTTATCTTCCCACAACTAAAAGGACTTGGACACAGTACCTACTCGCAATATTACGGCTTAGCAGATACGGACGAAGCTCGTACATTCCTTGCAAACCCTTGCTTGAATGAACGATTACGTGAGATAACTAACGCTCTACTGATACATAAAGACAGAAATATAGAACGCCTTATGGGTAGCTCTATTGATGCCTTAAAACTAAAGTCTTCTATGACTCTATTTGATGCCATTAGCCCTAATGACATCTTTGGCAAGGTTCTTGAAACCTTTTACGATGGCAAGAAAGATAAAAATACAGTTCAAAAGATAGGCAAGACTTTCAAAGGCCATACCTCCAACAACTAAACCTAACTAAAATAAATTGATATTATGAATATTAAAGAAGCCATTTCCCTATGTAGATCTAAATTAAGACTGAACAGAAGATTCATTGCCTTAATTGCAATGACAGTGTTATCTTGTCAGTACATACAAGCCCTTGATACTGGTAGTAAACAATATGGACCAGAAGGCAAAACAATAAATACCGATCCACTCTCAGCATTCTATTCTCATGGTTTACCCCACGATGCTTATCCTGCAGCTTACAACGGTAGCGACATTCCTTATGCACAGTTAAGCCCTAAAAAGAAGCAAGACTATCTTGCCATGAGTTGTCTGCAATCAGGGAGCGGAGCTTTCGGAACCTATTATTTCTTTACCCAACCTATAACAAACTCAGACGGAGATAGCGACGAGACATATTACAATATCTACATGTTTGATAACTCATCAAAGGTATTAACCAAGATTTTCTCTCATCATGTAGACACATATACAGAAATGCAGGTAGACGATATCTCATGGGATTATGATATCAAGACTTTTAACAAGCCATACATTTCCAAGTCGGGTGCGAAAGGTATGTTACGTATTAAAAAAGCAACTCCTGTTGTCGTATTATCTTGTACAGATAGAGGCATTACGCCACATGCTTCTCCTCTAACCGTTATCATTAACCCTACCGCACATAAACACAAAGTGCTTACAGAAAAGTTCCTTGGTTTCGTTAGCATAGACGACAATACCCTAATGGTAGCAGAGCAAGGATTAACAAAACGAATAATACTAACAACATCTACCGTCGCCGTGAACAAAGATCTACCAACACCAAAAGGGGCAGATATCTTTTACAGGACCTATCTTACACCTTCCATCAATATTTATTCTACGACAGGAGTAAAGATTGGGAGTAACAGTCTTCCTACTGATGAGGTTGATTGTCTGAGATAAAAAGTAGGTATCAAAATAATTGGAAACGACACCATTTCCAAGAAAAAAACGTACCTTTGTTGTAACAAGATTATGAAAGGAAAGACAACCGATAGATGAGCTCTCATCTACTCAGTCACATCCTACCCCATAAACCATTTATAAAGACAAATTCAATGAGCACGATTATCTATCCATCCCCTATATTTGGACCAGTTCACAGCCGTCGTTTAGGTATTTCCTTAGGCATTAACTTGATGCCAGCAGATGGTAAGATATGCACATTCGATTGTATATACTGCGAATGTGGATTCAACAAAGACCACCGCACAAAGACGCCCCACCCTACCCGTGAGCGTGTTGCAGAGGCTTTGGAAGCGAAGTTAAAGGAGATGCAACAAGAGAATATTTGCCCTGATGTATTGACTTTTGCAGGTAATGGTGAGCCAACTTCCCATCCACACTTTGACGAGATTATTGACGACACTATCCGCCTACGCAACAAATATTGCCCACAAGCAAAGATTTCTGTCCTCAGTAACTCTACGTTCATCCATCGTCCGAAGATTCATGAGGCTTTGTCAAAGGTAGATAACAACATCTTGAAACTCGATACAATCAATGCCGAGTATATCAAAAAGGTAGACCGCCCTACGCAGCCTTCCTATGATGTAAACCGAATCATTGCAGATATCAAGTCTTTCAACGGACAAGCAATTATCCAGACAATGTTTATGAAAGGGACAACGGAAGACGGATATAATGTTGACAATACAACTGAAGCCTTTGTTGCACCATGGCTTGAGACAATCAAAGAGATTGCTCCACGTGAAGTGATGATATACACTATCGATCGTGAGACGCCCGACCAACACCTACAAAAGGCGACACACGAAGAATTAGATGCCATCCGTGACCGTGTGATTGCATTGGGAATCCCTTGCACAGCATCGTATTAACATTTCTATATTCTTAATATTACTATCAAAGAAAAATTCATATTTATAGAAAAACTACCCAATACGAAAATATAAATCAACCATAATGGACGCACTTTTGATGCGTCCATTTCATTTTGACGAATGTATAAACCTTCCGCCTTCTTACTTATAAAGCAAATTACTTTAAGCTCAGTTGAGAGTTTCTTGCATTACCAAAAGCCTACAGAGCCTACTGAAATGTCATAAATTTTCTTGGTCTTACAATCTCAATACATGCTCTTTTGGCTTCTAAAAGACGCCCTATTGACTTGCAAAAGGTGCCCTTTTGAGGTCTAACTAACGCCCTTTTGAAGTCCTATTAAGCACCTTTTATTACACTATTCTATAACTAACTGATTGACTGTTAGTTACAAACCCACTTGCCACACGTATTTTTACCTTTATTTGTAGCTATTTTACCCAAATTTATGTAATGATTTTTCAAAACCTTATCTACAAAATTAAAACACACATCAGCCACGGTTTTAACTCAATCTAATAAATAAATTTATTGGTGTCCGATAAAACTTTTTTAGAGTTATCTGTGTTAGATAAAATAGACTTAAACTTATGATTTCATTAATTTATTTGGTTATTATAGTGCTTTCCTTGTCAATATAAGCACATTTTATAATGCTTACAGTTTAAAACTGAAAACCAAGCCCATGGATAAGTAAAACGACTGCAACACCGATGGATAAAAAGATACAGAGCTTTCAGTTTATTTTTACCAGACAGCAATAAAATAAATTAAATAAAAAAGGAGAGTCAACCTCACGGCTGGCTCTCCCATCATCAAAAATTTATAGGTATGAAAATTATAATTTGCTGATGATTCCTTCTTCAGTTCCTCGTACGAATTCAAGGATATTACGGATAGCAGGTGAGTCTGGTACCTGCTGTTCAATCTGGATACAAGCATCAAAAACTGATGTCTGACCATGGAACAACAGACGATAAGCATTCGCAATATGCTTAATTACCTTATCATCAAGCCCGGCAGTCTTACTTACAGTTGTATTTACACCATTAAAACCAATAGGTGAGCCACCAGCTATAATATAAGGAGGAACGTCCTTAGAGAAGGTTGTACCAGCTTGTACCACAGCATATTCACCAACACGAGTATTGGCTTTCTCAACAACATTAGATGAGATAAGAGCACCAGTACCAATGTTACAATCACCAGCCACCTTTGCGCCATAACCAAAGACACAACGGTCACCAACAACAGTGTCATGACTGATATGTGCACCTTCCATCAAGAAGTTGTTTGAACCAAGAACTGTCTTGCAACCACGATGTGTAGCACGATTGATGACAACATTCTCTCGAATAATATTATTATCACCTATAATCAGTTCGCTCTTCTCGCCCACGAACTCAAAGTCCTGTGGCAAGGCAGCAAGTACTGAACCTTGGTGAATCTTGTTTCCGTTACCCATACGAGTACCATTTAAGATACTCACAAAGGGAAAGATAATACAGTTATCACCAATGACAACATCATCCTCTATGTATACGAATGGGAATATCTTACAGCCGTCTCCAATCTTTGCCTTTGGAGATATATCAGCTTTTGGACTAATTTCGCTACTCATAATTTTAAATATTTAATTTTTCAGTATCTACCAACAATCATTTGATGTATCACATCAGTAATCGTGGTAATCATAATTATGAATTGTGAATTATGAATTATGAATTAACACAGTAATCATAATTATGAATTGTGAATTGTGAATTATAAATTAACACAGTAATCATAATTATGAATTCTGAATTCTGAATTACTTCGCACCTCCACCTAAGGCTTTGTACAGATTGACAATTGACTGAAGCTTTGTAAACTGCTCCTGTACCTGTGAGATTTCAGCATTGAGCAGACTCTGCTGTGCAGTGATAACCTCAAGATAAGTGCTTGAACTCTGAGTATAGAGCATCTGTGTATGCTCAACATTCTTCTTCAAGACATCAATCTGCTGCTTACGCAACTGCTCCTTTTCATTAGCAGCATTGTATGCTACAAGCGCATTGCTCACCTCTGAGCCAGCCTTAAGAATACTATTCTGCCATGTATTGTATGCCTGCTTATACTTATCCTCTGCAACACGTAATCCTGCTACCAACTGACCACGCATAAAGATTGGCTGTGTAAGGCTGCCCACGACACTCAAGAGAAGTTTACCTGGATTCACCATACCACCACTATTAGTCCATGCTCCAGTAGGAGAAATGGTCAATGAAGGATAGAAACGGCTGCGAGCTGTCTGAACATTATAGAAGCACTGTGCCAAAGCCATTTCGTTAGCGTGAACATCAGCACGATTGCTCAACAACTGTACACCAATTCCACCAGCGAAGTTAGCAGGCAAACTCTGATTATCAAGACTACCACGTGCTATGGTCTGAGCAGGCTCACCAAGGAGTAAGCTAAGCGTATTCTCTGTCTCACGAATCTGACGACGGATATCTGCAGCCTGTGTCTGAACACTATAGAAAGCAGCCTCAGCACTCTGTACACTCGTTGAACGAGCACGACCAAACTCCATCTGCAGTTTCATCACATCCCAAGTGCTCTTCGTCAGACCTAACATGTCATCGACAATCTGCTTCTGACGGTCGAGCATCAAGAGGGTATAATAAAGGTTTGCAACACTGCCGATGAGGTTTGTTTGTGCATAAACCTTATAATCTTGTGCTTGCATCATCGCCATCTGAGCAGCCTTCTTTGAAGAACGCAACTTACCAAAGAGGTCTGCCTCCCAGCTTGCTGAGATAGGAAGTGAGTAAGACTGTGTAGATGACGTATGCGTTCCGAAATGAGAGATAGTTCCTGTCGGTGCAAAGACAACTGATGGCAAGAAAGACAACTTAGCTGCCTTAACCTGCTGCTCAGCAATATCAACATTCAATGCAGCATTGAGCAAGTCAGGGTTATTATTAAGAGCTTTCTCAATGAGTGTCTGCAGATGTGGGTCAGTGAAGACACTACGCCATGGCAGATTACCGAAGTCATTAGCACCTTCAAGCGTTGCCTTGTCATCAACAGGATCGCGCACAATGCCGTTCGTCTTAACGTCAGGGCGTTCGTAATTGCCATAGAGACTCTTACAGCCTGTCAGTGACAGGGCTGCAAGAGCTATGATGATTATATTTAATTTCTTCATTGTTATTCCTTTATTAGTGTCTACTCTTCAATCTTATAATCCGTTGCAGGTCCTTTTGAGAACTGCTCGAGTTCCTTGATTACATCACGGCTTGCCTCATCCTCAAATACGAGAGGCTTAATACGCTCCTGCAGGTACTGGAAGAAGGCGAACAGAGCTGGTACAACAAACACCTGACAGAGTGTACCGATAAGCATACCACCGACAGCAGCTGCACCCAACGTTTGGTTACCATTACGACCTACACCACTTGCAAACATCAATGGTAACAAACCGATAATCATTGCAAGAGAGGTCATCAAGATAGGACGCAGACGAGCACCAGCACCTAAGATTGTAGCATACTTAATAGCCATACCTGTACGACGACGCTCAAGAGCGAACTCTACAATAAGAATAGCATTCTTTGCCAACAGACCAATCAACATAATCA
>ERZ773007.568-NODE-568-length-18362-cov-5.553286_pt1 | contig 18362 bp, 10 predicted proteins | sample MGYA00580665_ERZ773007 | MGnify/ENA primary metagenome ERZ773007 (study PRJEB29015, sample SAMEA2738122) | human oral metagenome | biome: human oral; feature: human-associated habitat; material: saliva | place: China | collected 2167 ... | reverse complement strand
ACACTTTTCCCTCCGCTGGATAAGAGGAATACTCGCGATAAGGCGAAGGGCTTGCCTGATTACTTCGGAGAGGTATATCGGGGAGCTGGGCGTGCGATGCCTTAGTGCGCTAAATAGAGGACGGGACTCGCGGCAACAGGCTCTCGTAGAGGCTCCGCGGGAGCGTGCGTGCTGCTATTGTGGCGAGGGATATGGGGAGGGCTTCGCCGTAGGTGGGAGCGTGGGGTTTAGGAAGGGGGTATGTACACCTCTATAATCGTGTAGTCGGGGGTGATTCCGAGGGGTGATTTTTAGGAATGTGGTAGATGGGGAGTCGCGTGAATCTGTGTTTTGAGATCTACTCTTTACAGGAAAGTACGTCAAGTTGCCTCAGAAGGGGCTCTGATCTCAGTCAAATGTCCATGGGTTTGAGTGATTTTTGTGTGTTTAATGATAAAGTACTACTTTTATAGTTGCTTCGGAGCGTGCCTATTTTCCTATGCAATGCTGATTAACATATACAGAGGTCCCTCTTTAGGGTGCTCCGTATCGTGCATTATCATAGTGGATACTCCGATCCCACCCGTGCTCAGGCAGAGCGCCAGCGTGGTGGGTATGAGCGAAAGACAACGAGTAGAATAACAATACGATCGAGGTCGCATGAGATTAGTTACAATGTTACTTGCGGGAGGGTGGTTCCTAAGCTCCATCGTCACCGCCCAGGCCGCTTCTCCCAGCCTGGCCACATCATCGGGAGGCCATGCTACGCAGCAGAACCCAACGTCTTCGCTGAACGTCTTCAGCGGTACCGTATATGATGAGAATGGCGAGCCTATGCCACTCGTCACCGTCCAGATCTTGGGTCAGACTGGTGGCTTCATCACGGATAGCAAGGGACACTTTGAGTTCAAGACGAAGAATGCCACCGAGCGCGTACGCGTCACCTTCATGGGCTACAAGGCTAAGGCCGTCACCCTGCGTGGTGGTACGCCCCAGCGCATCGATCTCGAGCCAGACAACCAGACGATCGAATCGGTAGTCGTCACCGGCTTCACGAAGAAGGATAAGAAGAGCTACACGGGGGCGCAGACGACCATCAAGTCAGAGCAGCTCCTCTCGGTAGGTACGAAGAACCTCCTGCAGGGCCTTGAGGCCTTCGTCCCAGGTCTGCAGGTCGTCCAGCAGAATAACCTCGGCTCGGACCCCAACGCCCGTCCCGACCTCAATCTCCGTGGTCGTGCTACCTTCTCAGGTGCAGCTAACCTCCCGCTCTTCGTCGTCGACGGGGCGATCGTGGATGTCGAGTATATCTACGATATGGATATGAACACCATCGAGAGCGTCACCGTCCTCAAGGATGCCTCGGCCTCGGCGCTCTATGGTGCTAAGGCTGCTGCAGGGGTCATCGTCATCACGACGAAGCCTATCAGCGAGGGAGCTATCCGCGTGAACTATAGCGGTACCCTGCGTCTCTCGATGCCTGACCTCAGCGACTACCACCTCCTCACGCCCCAGCAGAAGCTCCAGTACGAGGACTTGGCAGGGCTCTATAAGGGTGGTGGTTCGGCGATGCTCCCCTCCTTTGACGAGCAGCATTTCAGAGACCAGCGTCGTGACCGCGTCGTGCGTATGATCCAGAGCGGTACGAATACCGACTGGCTCGCTAAGCCCCTGCGTACGGGTGTCTCACACTCTCACACGGTCAGTGCCGACGGGGGGGACAAGTACGTCCGCTACGGCCTCTCGCTCCGCTATGGCAATGAGACGGGGGTCATGATGCAGTCCGCACGTGAGCGTCTCTCGGGGACCTTCAAGCTCTCCTACAACAAGCAGGGGAAGTTCTTCGCCTCGAATACGCTGACGGTGAACCGCTCTACGTCGCAGGATCCCAGCTACGGCTCCTTCTCGAACTTCTCGAAGCAGAACCCCTACCAGTCGCCCTATGATGCGAATGGAGAGCTGCTCGCAAAGCTCGAGCATGATCTGGATAATCCGCTCTATGAAGCCTCTCTCGGGAGCTTCAACCGCGCTGGGAGTATGGACTTCCTGAATACGACGACGGTGCAGTACTGGATCGATCGCAACCTCCGTATCGATGGGGACTTCTCCTTCACCACGCGCAATAACTACTCGCGTAGCTTCAAGTCGCCCCTTTCCTACACGTTCCGTAATCAGAGCGACCTGACGAAGAAGGGCTCGATGACCGAGAACCTCGGTCGTGGTCTGACCTTCCTCGGTAAGCTGATGGTGTCCTACAACCGTACCTTCTTCGAGAAGCTCTACGTCACGTCGATGGCGGGCTCGAGCCTCGAGTCCACGACGGCGGACAACAGTAGCTATACCAGCCTCGGCTTCTACTCTGACGTCCTTGGGCACCCCAACTTCGCCCTCGGCTATGGGGGTAGCGCTCGTCCCTCGGGCTCTGAGTCGCTCGCTACGGCTGCTGGCTTCTTCTTCAACGGGAACGCTATCTACGACAACCGCTATTCGGTGGACGTCGTCTACCGCTACGAAGGCTCCTCGAAGTTCGGTAAGAACCAGCGCTTCGCTCCCTTCTGGTCACTCGGTACGGCTTGGAACATCCACAATGAGAAGTTCTTCGAGGGCAATAAGAATATCCAGCTGCTCAAGCTCCGTGGGAGTATCGGGTATCTGGGGAATATCTCCTTCGACCCCTATCAGGCCCTCACGACCTATACCTATAATAATCGTATCAACTATATCGTAGGTGCTGGCTCCGTGCCTATGGCTATCGGGAACCCCGATCTGAAGTGGGAGCGTACGCTCAGCAAGAACGTCGGTCTTGACCTGACGCTCTTCAAGAATCGCTGGGACCTCACCCTCGATGCCTATCAGAAGACGACGGACAACCTCCTGCTCGACGTCTCTCTCGCTCCCTCGATCGGTGCTGTCACCGCCCGTCAGAATGTAGGGGAGGTCGAGAACAATGGTATCGAGTTCCAGACGCGTGTCGTCCCCATCCAGACGAAGGACCTGCAGTGGTCGCTCTCGCTGAACTACTCCTACAACCGTAATAAGGTCAAGAAGGTGAGCGATGCTCTCAAGGCACTCAACCAGAAGAACCTCGGTGTCGACTCCCTCAACCGCGGTACGACGCCCCTGCCTCTCTACGAGGAAGGTGAGTCCCTCACCGCTCTGAAGGTCGTCCCCTCTGCTGGTATCGACCCCGCTACTGGTCGTGAGATCTACATCAAGCGAGATGGTAGCTACACCTTCACCTATGATCCCAATGACCGCCGCGTCTTCGGCGACACATCACCTTGGGCCTATGGCTCGCTCACCTCGTACCTGATGTACAAGGGCTTCTCGCTGAATGCGAACTTCGGTTACTCCCTCGGTGCTACGGTCTACAACTCTACGCTCGCCTCTCGCGTAGAGGGTACGACGCCCAAGCAGAATGCTGACCGTCGCGTCCTCGAGAGTCGCTGGAAGCAGGCTGGTGACGTCACCCGCTATCGTGACATTGCCTCTACGGAGAGCCCCTATCAGACGAGCCGCTTCATCCAGAAGGAATACTACTTCACGCTGCGTAGTCTCTCTCTGGCCTATGAGACCGAGGCTACTTGGGTCAAGAAGCTCCACATGCGCCGTGCACGCGTCGAGCTCCTCGCCAACGACCTCTTCTACCTCTCCACGGTCAAGCGTGAGCGTGGTCTGGACTATCCCTTTGCTCGCAGCGTAGAGATGTCTCTGCGTCTCTCCTTCTAACCCTAAATGAGAAGTGTGTTTATGAAGAAGACAGCTTTATATATAGCCTTCGGAGCGCTTAGCCTTGCGGCTCTGCCTTCGTGCAATAAGTTCCTCGATGTCCAGCCTAAGGGTACCCTCCTGCAGGAAGTCCAGTTCTCTTCACTCCAGGGGTACTACGATGCCTTCTATGGTGTCTACGGGACGATGGCTAAGTCGGACCTCTACGGGCAGCGCATGACGAACGGCTTCGTCGACGAGCTCGCTCAGATGTTCGGCTCTACGGGTGCGACCTCGACCTCAGTGAAGACCCGCGCTTACAACTACACGGACGTGTCCGTGCAGGCTGAGATCTACAGCCTGTGGCTCGGGCAGTACCAGGTCATCTCCTACGTCAATAATATCCTGGCGAACCTCGAGTCGCCCTCCTTCAGCAGCAGCCACCTCTCCCAGCTCAAGGGGGAGGCCCTCGGTCTGCGTGCCTTCCTGCACTTCGACCTCGTGCGCCTCTTCGCCGAGGACTACCAGAGAGGCAAGGACTCACGCGGTATCCCTTACTCGTATGACTTCAACCTCAAGAACCGTACGGTCTACACGGTCGCAGGGACCTATGAGAATATCCTCAAGGACCTCGACGAAGCTGAGCGCCTCCTCTCCGATATCGATGAGACGGTGAGCCTCGACCTTTCGCAGTCTACGGACTTCTGGTCACGCCGTGCCGTACACTTCAATAAGTATGCGGTCTACGCGACCAAGGCTCGTGTCTATCAGGCGATGGGGAACTCGGCAAAGGCCGCTGAATACGCTAAGAAGGTCACTGATCATACGGCGAGCTTTAAGCTTGCAGGTCGTAACTCCTTCGAGTCTGTACGCCGCTTCCCTGCTACGGGCGAGCTGATCTTCGGGCTCTATTCGAATAGCTTCCTCGATGACTGCGCTAATCGCTTCCTGAAGAATGTCGCTGGTACCGATGAGGGTGTCCAGGCACACAGCAGAAGCGTCCTTGATCAGCTCTATGCAGTCACGGGGGCAGCCACGGGTGCTATCGACAATCGCCAGGCAGCCTTCTACCGCAATGTAGATACCTACCAGCAGTTCATCCGCTTCGCATCCAGCTCGGAGGAAGCCACGGCTGCAGCGACTGCGCAGCGCGGGCTGACCCTGATCCGTCTGCCAGAGATGTACTACATCCAGGCCGAAGCCCTCTACTCCTCCGATCCTACGGCTGCGCTTGCAGCCCTGAATAAGGTGCGCGAGAGCCGTGGTCTGAACGCCCTCACCTCGAGCGACCTGCCTACGCAGGTGGAGTTCAAGGCAGAGCTTGTTAAGGAGTACATGCGTGAGATGCCAGGTGAAGGCCAGATCTTCCCTGCGCTGAAGCACTTCAACTCCTCCTTCCTTGACCTCCTCGGGAGCAGTACGATCCAGCCCAGCTCCAGCATCTTTGTCCTGCCCTGGCCTACGGATGAGCTCACCTATGGTAATAAGTAAAAGCCCACGACAATGAACAGAAGATATTCACTGGCCTCGCTTGCCCTGGCCGCTCTCAGCCTCCTCAGCGCTTGCTCCAAGTCGGACATCTACGACGGAGAGTACAGCAAGGATGGCTACTACAATGAGTCACGTGTGATCTACTTCCCTAACTCGGGGGCAGATACCATCGTCGTAGAGAACCTCGCCCTCCTCGAGGACAACAATGGGAAGATCCCCTTGACCTTCCATGTGAACCTCCTCGGGAAGCTCTCCTCTTCGCCCTTGAGCTATAAGGTGGAGTTCGACAAGTTGCGCTCTACCGCCACGTCAGGTGAGCAGTTCGACGCGCTGCAGGATAGCTACACGATCGCAGCAGGCTCCATCAAGGGCTCCTTCACCCTGCAGCTCAATCGCTCGAAGATCTCGACCGTGCAGCAGGAGAACGGCAAGTACATCGTCACGCGTGATGGTGTGCGCACCCTCCTCGATGCCCTCTCGGATATGCAGCCTGGTGACGAGCCCGTCTTGAAGTACGACACGATCACGCTGCATCTGTCTTCTACGGCAGACCTACGTACAGCGCTCGATAAGCGCAATACAGTCGTCCTCTGCGTGACGAACCAGCTCGAGATCCCCTGGTGGTGGGGCTTCTTCGAAGATGTCTATCTCGGGAAGTATAGTGAGGGGAAGTACCGTATGCTCATCAATGCCTACGGCCTCCCCAAGGATGGGGTAGACCCCGTACAGCAGGCGCTTTACACGTCTGATGCTAACGTCCAGTACCCCCTCCTGCTCCGACTCGAGAAGTATATGGATGAGCATGGTGAGGAAAAGCCTAAAAAGCTGGTGGAGCTCCTATCTCAGTATCGCTAACCTCACAGAGTACGAATGAAGATGAATAAGATCTATAAGTCACTGGGCCTTCTCTTGGCCCTCTCACTCTTCTCCTCCTGCTACAAGGACCACTCGGTCAAAGGCGATCACCCTCTGGCCGTCGTCGAGGTAGCAGAGCCCATCGCCCCGGTGCAGACGGCTACCTTCGGTGAGGTCACCGTGATCAAGTCGCCCGCATATACCATCACGACGGGCGCATCTGTGACGCCCTCCTATGAGTGGATCGTCGATGGCGTGGTCGTCTCTACGGAGAAGGACCTCTCCTATAGCCCTACGAGCTATGGTAAGCATGATGCCCGTCTACGTATGTATACGCCTGATGGCTCCTACTTCTACCGCTTCACTATCGACGTGCCCTACCGCTATGTCGACGGGCTGTACGTCCTGGCGAGCAACGATGGGAAGACCATCCTCTCCTACCTGCCTGGCGGGGAGAAGACGGATGCCTTTGACCTCGATGCCTTCGGGCGAAGCAATCCTGCCATCGATATGACGGGGGATCCCCAGTCGATGGTCATCTACCGCTATGTCCCTGGTGCTGGTGCCTCTCGTGGCTATCTCGGTATTGCCCTCGGTCTCCCTACGCGCTACTACCGTGTGTCGGCTGACTCGCTGAAGGTCCTCACGCCTCGTATCTCCTTCACGAACCCCGTAGATTTCAGCCACGCCAGTGGCAATCAGGCTACGGTCAAGGAGTACTTCATCTCGGGGGCTAACGTCTGGGAGATGGAGAAGACGGCTACGGTCCCTGCCAAGAGGCAGGATACCCGTCTCTCACGAGTCGCCTCGGGCTACTCGCTCGCCTCGGCTATCGTGAACTGGCGTGCCTTGACGGGTACACGTATCAGTGAGGGGATAGCCCTCTTCGATAATGCGGGGAGCAACCTCCTGTATGTGAGCTTTGGTTGGAAGGGTATCGTAAAGAAGGTGCGTACCTTTACGACGAGTGCCACCTCTGGTGATACTTCTGAGGAGAACCCCTTCAAGGACATGACGCTCATTGATATGAAGAGTGCTGGTGAAGGGAACTATACCTATAACTACACCCTGCTGCTGCTCAAGCGCAACACGGATAATAAGTACTTCGTCGCTCGCCTCACGGCTGGGGACTTCGCTCAGTCGCAGAATGTCGATGGTGCTACGGTCTCCATAGTTGAGTTCACCGAAGGCACGCCTACGCACCTGCAGCCTAACCTCGGTGGTACGGCTGCGCTCGTAGCGACTGCGGACAAGGTGTACTTCTACAATATGGCCAACGCCACGGCGACGACCCACCCAGCTTGGATCTCGCTCCCCGCAGGGCAGACGATTGCTTCGATGGCTCTGACGTCGGACAACCGCCTCTTCATCGGGGCTAACGGCACAGGCACGGGTCTTGTCGGCTCGATCTACAGCTACAATGTAGCGGGCATTACCCCCGTCCTCCTCAAGTCTGAGGAAGGTATCACGGGTAAGATCAAGCAGATCGTCTACCGTCAGTTCAGCAACTAACATCATGCCTCCTCTCCGCACCATATCCCGCGGGGAGGAGGCTCGCTCCTCCGTCGCCCCAGTAGCCTCTTCCTCCACGGATGAGGCTGCGGGGCTTCGGTCGTCCTTTGCGGCTTAGCCGAGAGAATGGCGCACGGGAGGAGCAGGAGGCTCCTCTGCCTCACCCACCACTGAATCAAGTATCACACTATAATCCCCATCCATGCACAAGAGTTGTATCCGATGCCTGCTCGTGGCTACTGCCATCTCTGCGGGCTCCCTCAGCCTCGCTGCGGCTCCCTCAGCTCTCTCTTCTCGCGCCTTCGGTGACGACACCAAGAAGGAGAAGAAAGAAGAAGACAAGTACACGAAGTTCTTCAAGGACAAGAAGGTCGAGACCGCCCGTGGGAAGTTCGTTACCCTCCACAAGATCGATGGTAATGTCTACCTCGAGCTCCCCACGAAGTACCTCGGCAAGGAGCTGATGATGGGTGCCAAGGTCACCTCGACCACCGACCCCGATTATCTGGCTGTCGGCTCGATGAACTCTGCTCCTATCGTCTTCCGCTTCGAGAAGCAGGATAGCGTCATCGTCATGAAGGCACCCAACTCCATCGTCTATCGCCGTGACGCTTCGCCCGAGCTGCAGAAGGCACTCGAGCTGAACTACCGCGACCAGTCGGTAGAGTCCTTCACCCCCGAGGTGTACAAGGCTGATAGCTCCGCTGTCGTCCTGAAGATCAATTCGCTCGTCACGGAGTCCAGCCCCTTCTTCGAGATCATCCCCTCGCAGCAGGGTCCCTTCAAGATCACCTCTTCGCGCAATAGCAACCTGACCTTCGTCAGGGGGCTGAAGTCCTTCGACTCCAACGCCAGCGTCCGTGTCGAGATGAACTTCTCCGTGAACGCTTCGCTCATGGGTGTGCTCACCGTGGCTAAGGACATGCCTCTGACGGCTGAGGTGACCTATACGATCCTCCCCGTAGAAGCCTCCAACGCCATCCCCCGCTTCGCTGATGCCCGCGTAGGCTATCAGACGACGCGCAAGGTCTCCTTCCCCGACTACCTCGACCAGAGTGAGCCCGTCTATCTGGCACACCGCTGGCAGCTCGTCCCCAAGGATAAGAAGGCCTACGCTAAGGGTCAGCTCACTGAGCCCGAGAAGAAGATTGTCTTCTATCTGGATAGCGCCTTCCCCGCCAGCTGGCAGCGCCCCATCCGTGAGGGTGTCCTTCGCTGGAACAAGGCCTTCGAAGCCGCTGGCTTCCGCAATGCTATTGAGGTGCGTGACTTCCCCAAGAACGATAAGCAGTTCGATCCCGACAACCTCGAGTACTCTTGCATCCGTTACATCCCCAATAGCCAGGAGACGATAGCTGCCTCCAACTGGACGGATCCCCGCACGGGTGAGATCTTCAGCGGGAACCTCACGATCTATAATAATGTAGAGGCGCTCATGCACAAGCAGCGCTTCATCGGTACGGCTGCTGTCGACCCACAGGTGCGCTCGTCTCGTCTGCCACAGGCCCTCTTCGAAGAGTCGCTCTCGCAGCTCGTCACGCAGGAGATGGGGAGCGTCCTCGGCCTGCTGCGTAACTATGCTGCTTCGGCATCCTATACCACGGACCAGCTCCGCTCAGCTAAGTTCACGAAGGAGTCGGGGCTCACACCCTCTATCCTCGACGGTGTGACCTACAACTACCTCGCTCAGCCCTCTGACAAGGGGGTACGCCTCATCAACGACCAGCTCGGTATCTACGACCTCTTCGCTATCGACTGGGGCTACCGCTACTTCGACCTCAAGGGTGATCCCGCTGCTGAGGCTAAGGAACTGCTGAGCCGCGTCGACAAGCGTGCTCGTGAGCCTTACCTCCGCTATGCTCCTGAGCAGCGCTACGCTGTCGACCCCACCGTCCGCACCGAAGACCTCGGCAACGATCCTATCAAGACGGCCGAACTCACGATGAAGAACCTTGCCTTCATCCAGTCGAACCTCTCTAAGTGGATCACCAACGACCCCGACAGCCGCAAGAAGAAGAGCCTCTATCTGGCTATCGTACAGGGCTACTACCTCCAGCTCAAGAATGCTATGAGCCTCGTCGGTGGTGTCGTCTGTCAGGAGAGCCGCCTCTCGACGAGCCTGCCCCGCTATCAGGTCGTGCCTAAGGCTAAGCAGCGCGAAGCCTTCCAGTGGCTCCTCCGTCAGGCTAAGGACTTCCAGGGCAAGGCTGACCGCAACTTCGAGCGTAAGGGCTTCATCGACGTGAGCTACTACGATCAGCTCCTTGAGTACCTCATCAAGGATATCTATGACCTGCGCTCACGTATCATCATCGCCTCGCAGGTAGACTCGAAGACGTACAGCCTCGGCGAATACTTCGACGACCTCTATCAGGCTACCTTCGCCTCGACCATCGCTGGCAAGAGCCCCAACCACATGGAGCGTCTGATGCAGATCGCCTTCATCGACAAGTCTATCGCTGGTACGGTCAATCCCCGCAACGCTACGCCTGGTATGCCCTACAGCTTCGCCGGTGCACCCGCCTCTGTCGGTGGCAAGCTCATCAGCCTCACCTCTACGACGGACTACAGCGATGCCCTCAAGTCTGGCCGCGTCAACTATGGTGGTGGCGACCCCTCGGCAAGTATCTATCCTATGGCCAACGTCCCTGCTCTTGATACGTCAGAGCAGTATATGTACGCTGCCCTTCTGAAGGTACGCCCTCTGCTCGAGCAGCGCGCTGCCTCCACGGCGGACCGCACGCTCAAGGCCCATTACCAGACCTTGGCCTTCAAGGTCGCGAAGCTCCTCGATGCTAAGAAATAGACTACCCGAAGATGATCAATAGAAAGATAGCACTCCTCCTCTCCGTAGCGACCCTCACGCTGGCTCCTGCTACGGCTCATGCGGGGATCTTCGACTTCCTCAAGCGGAAGAAGAAGCCCAAGACGGAGAAGGCACCTGAGAAGAGTGCCTACGAGAAGATCCTCACCGACAAGGCCATCGTCTCGGCTAAGGGCGACTTCCTCACCCTGCACAAGACGGACAATAAGCTCTACGTCGAGCTCCCTGTCAAGACCATCGGCAAGGAAATCCTCGTCGCCGTCACCCTCTCCTCCATCTCCAATCCTCAGCTCGGGATGGTCGGCTTCAAGAACTCCAACCCCGTGCACATGCGCTTCGCTCAGCGTGATAGCGCTATCGTGCTTGAGGCGGTGAACTCCGACCCCTACCTCACGGAGCAGCTGGAGAAGGAGCTTCGTCCGACCTTCGCTCCCAGCTACACGGACCTCGCCCTCTATAAGTTCCCCATCAAGGCGTGGAACAAGGATAAGTCCGCCGTCGTCTTCGACATTACCTCACTCGTCACGCAGGATCAGAAGTACTTCCCGCTGATCGGGAAGAGCCTCGGCTCCTATCAGGTGCAGTCAAGTCTGCAGAGTGGCCTCAGCTACATCCGTGAGATCAAGGCCTTCGAGGACAATGTCTCCATCAAGATCGACCGTAGCTACCGCATCACCCTCAACTCCTCGCGTGGGGGCAAGAGCCCGCTGAAGGACTACCCCGTGACTCTCGGGGCGACCTTCACCATCCTCCGCCTGCCCGAGGAGCCGATGACGCCCCGTCTGGCTGATACGCGTATCGGTGTCTTCCACATCTCGAAGAATGCTTACGACCCCGAGTCCAAGCAGATCGAGGCCGTGCGCTTCGTTAAGCGCTGGCGCCTCGAGCCCTCGGATGTGGCTGCCTACAAGGCGGGTCAGCTCGTTCGCCCCAAGAAGCCCATCGTCTTCTACGTCGAGAATACCTTCCCCGCAGTGTGGAAGGCTGCGATGAAGGAGGGGACGCTGCGCTGGAACAAGGCCTTCGAGGCTATCGGCTTCAAGGACGCTATCGAGGTGCGTGACTTCCCCACGGATGATCCCAACTTCGACCCCGACAACCTCAAGTACAACTGTATCCGCTACGTGCCCATCGCGACGGAGAACGCTATGGGTCCCAGCTGGGCTGACCCCCGTACGGGTGAGATCATCAATGCCTCGGTACTCGTCTGGAGTGATGTCTCGAAGCTGAACAACAACTGGCGCTTCATCCAGACGGCTCAGGTCGACCCTCTCGTCCGCGCGATGAAGCTCCCTGATACGCTGATGTCCAAGTCGCTCAAGTACGTCATCGCACACGAGATCGGCCACACCCTCGGCTTCATGCACAACATGGCTGCATCGGCTGCATACACTATCGACTCGCTCCGCTCGCCCTCCTTCACGGCCGTGCACGGTACGACGCCCTCGATCATGGACTATGCGCGCTTCAACTATGTTGCCCAGCCCGAAGACCGTGCTGTGAGCCTCGACCCTCCCACCGTCGGTACATACGATAAGTATGCCGTCGACTGGACTTACCGCTATTTCCCCGACAGCAAGGGTAATCCCATCGAGGAAGCTCGCTATCTCAATGAGCTTATCGAGAAGCATGCTGCTGATCCCGAGTACCGCTATGGTGTGCAGCAGGTCGGCGATTACCGCTACGACCCCTCTTCTATCGAGGAAGACCTGTCGAATGACCCTGTAGCTGCCAGCACCCTCGGGCTGAAGAACCTCAAGTACATCATCGCTCATCTGGGCGAATGGTTCCCACGCGACGAGGAAGCTCAGCATCGTGCTACGCTCTACGAAGGTATCTCCGATCAGGCCCTGCGCTACGTCTCGAATGTCTTCATCAACGTCCCTGGTATCTACCTCTATCAGACGAGCGAAGCCTCTGGCCTCCCTCGCTACAAGGTCGTGCCTAAGGCTCAGCAGAAGGCTTCGGCTATGTGGCTCCTCGACCAGGCCCTCTCTATCGACAGCCTGCGCAACGATGCGCTCGAGGCTACGATGGGTGAGCTGGGAGGCTCTTCGCCCTACGTCGTCGTCGGTGTTATGACGCGTGCTATGGCGATCCGCAATATCAACAACCTCTGCTTGAGCTACTACCTCGACTCGACGTCTTACTCTCCTATGGAGTATGCCGATGATGTCTATGCTCGTGTCTTTGCGAAGACCGAGGCTGGCCGTGAGGATCTCACTGCCGCTGAGAAGCAGCTGCAGGAGCTCTACGTCCGCTACATCACCTCTTATACGGAGGATCTTGTAGCCAAGACCACGGGTCGCTCCGCTCTGACGATCGCTGAGCTTACGGGCCTTGCTAAGGCTGGTGAGCCTATCCGCACGGAGGGTATGAGCGATGAGGAGTTCATCGCCCTCTTGCCTAAGCTCCGTGGCTCGCACTTCTGCTCGCTGGATCACGACCATTCGGATGATCCGCTCACGAAGCTCGATGCTGTCGGTTACCTCAACTTCGGGAATAGCTACGGTGAGCCTGCTGACCTCTTCACCTCTGCGATCAACATGACGGGCGACCTCTATCTGCCCCTGCAGTATCGCGCTGAAGAGCTGCTGAAGAAGGTCCTGGCCTCTACGAAGAGCGAAAGCCTGCGCATGCACTACCAGACGCTCCTGCGCAAGCTCGAGAAGATCACGAAGTAGGCCTCTCGACTGCTCCTTTACTTTAAGTCCTCCCCTCATCTCTCTTGAAGAGTGAGGGGAGGACTTGTTTTTTGTAGACTCGGCTAACTTTGTATCTATGAAACGTCTCTTCCTCTCCCTCTTGGCGTGCCTTATGTTTGCCTGTCTGGCCGAGGCGCAGCGCACGCACGACACCATTTATCTCAAGAATGGCTCGATCCTTTATGGCCAGATCATTGAGGAACTCCCCGATACGCAGGTGAAGATTCGCCTCCGTGATGGCTCCCTCCTCATCTGTCCCTATTCCGACTTAGAGCGCATCGAGTACTCCACGGGGCGAGCTTCCTTCTATGAAGAGCCTCGTACGCCTTATCTCAACTGGCATCTTGATGCGGGTTACCTTTTCGGCCCTTCTGAGCGCCAGCATGCTGGGGCGTTCGTGAGCTACGGGGCTCGCTTCAGCCGAACTCTCTTCCTGGGTCTCGGTTCAGGCTTCTTGCGCGATATGGCTGAGTCGGCAGATCTAGTGATCCCCATCTATGGGCATCTGCGTGCTTACCTCCCTGTCCGTGGCCCGATCAAGCCCTTTGTGGACCTGCGTCCTGGCTATAGCTTCACTTTGGTGAATAGATTCTCTGGCTTCTACGGCTCTGCCGTGGTAGGGCTTGATCTCTGGCGCTTTACTTGTGGCGTCGGGGTCAGCACGGTGCGCAATTCCTCCGGCGGCGATCTTATGCTCGACCGAGAGCCTATTCCTTACAGAGCGACGGGCTTCACCCTGCGTATCGGTATGACCTTGTAGCGAGGGGGCGGACGAAGCCTTCCCTCTATACAGCCTCCCGCCCTGATGAGCCTTGGCTCGTCAGGGCGGGAGTCTTTGTTGTGCCCATTATGTCGGGATCACTTGCTATCCGACTCTTGTATGTCTCGTCGTCGATACATTTGGTTGGGGTGATTGTCAAGGGGAAAGCGTTTCTGTAGCTCTGATTTGAGCTGTGGGATAATGAAGTTGCGTAGATAGCGCTTTGTGCGATTCATATAGCGGGATATGTCGTCAAGACTGCGCCATTCGCAGCAGTACTCCAATATCAGTAATCGGGTCTGCTGGAAGGGGATCTTAGCTGGTTTTCTCTCAGCCGAGCTATCCATATTTGGCATCGAGCTATCCATATTTGGCATCGAGCTGTCCATATTAGCCTCCAGTCTTATCTCTTTTTTAGAGAGTGTGTAGGTGGTTCCCCTCCCAAGTCCATGTGAGGTGAGATAGCCCTCCTGTACCAGATGCTGTAGGCGATGTGTAATGTCAGCTGGATGAAGAGTAGAAGAGGCTCGGACACATTGGTGGTTGATGATCTTCTCTGTGTAGGCGGTAGATAGGATCGTTCGCTCCTCTTGATCCAGCTGATACCAGCGCTCTTCCCCCAGCTGGGCACGGAGTGCACACTCGATACGCTCGTCGAGTAGATTATTGATAAGCTCTTGCGTGTTAGTCGTCGTGTTCATCGCCTTGCTGGTATTGGGGGCTTGAGGCCCGAGTGTCAAGAGATAGGGGTAATGTGATATAAAGGTACAGACTAATTATGGGATGCTCGGCTGGACGATGTACGACCCACTATATATAATAGGTGAGGAGGTGTAGGCGACATCGTGCTTAGCTCGCGGGTATTTATTGCCTTCTTGTAGAGGTAAAGTTAGATCCACGTGCGTAGTCCTTAGATCTACGTACGTAGTCTTTAGGATTTACGTGCGGGGATATAAAGACTTGGTACGTGGATAGGGGAGTTGGCGTAGGGGGCGGAGGTTTTTCGGTGGGTGCTTGCACTTTATCTGGTGCTTGATGATGTGACTTTATTTGGTACCTTTGCTTGTGGAGTGCAACGGATACTTTTGCCTCTTCGTATGATTGAGAAGGGCTTGGAGTGATGTGCCTCCTACGGGCTACCCAATTTGGAGGGTAGGCTGCTACGTGTTCATTGTTGTTTCATCCATTTGTAGTGCTTATGATTAGATCGCTTACATCTTCACATGCACGCTATGAGACACCACGCTGCCGCCACCATCGCCTTCATTATTAAGTATCCTCCCAGCGGGAAGCGACTGCGGTCGCAACTGTGATGGCGAGGACTAAGCAGAGGGGCTCCCTGTCGTAGGGCCCTCGTTGGTCAGCAGAATAGTATCAAAATAGAGTGTGTGGCTCGCCCTCATGGGCGAGTGTCTTGTGCTTCGTGCCCCTGTGAAGGTCCACGGAGTTATCCTAAGGAGTTGCCCTTGAGGTGCCGTATGGTGCCTTGGGGGCAATCCGTTTTTATGACCCCCTTAGCCAGCTCTCGGTAGGGTGCAGAAGGACGGGCGACGGGCTGTCGCGTAGTGCTCTCGGGTGCTTTTCGTTATCTTTGTTTGAAGCAACCCTTTAGCAGATATGTTCTCATTCTCTATTAAAAAGATCGTCCAAGGGCAGGCGTTCCGTGTGCTCTTGGCCTTCGCTCTCCTGGCCTTCGTTATCATGCTTCTGGCGCCCCGTAATAGGAGCTTCCAGTATGCCTTCAGCGAAGGTAAGCCTTGGTCGTACGACCTCATCACGGCGCCGTACGACTTCCCCATCTACAAGTCCGCCGAGCAGCTGCGTATGGAGCAGGACAGCATCCGTCAGGAGACGCTGCCCGTGTACACGTACAACTCTGAGGTCCTGCCCCGCAAGCTCAACCAGCTGCACGACGACTACGAGCGGAGCTTCAGCAAGACGCTGCCACGTGAGTACTACAACTTCCTCAAGGAAGAGCTGCGTCAGTACTACACGCGGGGGATGGTACAGGCTACGGCACTCTCTTCGCTCAAGGACGAGGGGCATCTGGAGATCAACCTACTCGGAGCGGACAATGTGCTCTCGCGTACGCCCATCACACAGTTCTATAGCCTGAAGGAAGTGTATGATATGATCTTCGCTCATGCGGAGAAGGCGGGGCTGCAGCGCTCTGAGCTGCAGAAGCTCAGCGTCGCTTCTTACCTCGAGGACAACGTGCGCTATGACAAGGAGTACACGGCGAAGGTGCTGGATGATGCCTTGTCCAGCCTCTCGGCCTCTACGGGGATGGTGCAGCAGGGCGAGCGTATCATCGACCGTGGGGAGATCGTCACGCCACATATCTATAATATCCTGCGCTCGTACAACATCGAGCAGGTCAATCGCCTCGGCGGAGATACTGCCTCGATCATCAACGTCGGGCTCTTCCTCTATATGCTGTTGCTCTTCTCGATCCTCGGCGTCTATATCATCCTCTTCTACCAGCCCTTCCTCCAACAGCCGCGCAATCTGGTGCTGCTCCTTACGCTGCTCTTTACCTTCGTCGCGATGACGGAGCTGCAGGCTCGTACGGAGTTCTTCCCCATCCAGGTGATCCCGTACGTGATGCTTCTCATCCTGATGCGTTCGTTCTTCGGGAGCCATCTGGCGCTGAGTACCTATCTCTTCACGATCCTTGCCTCAGCGTACTTCGTGCCTTCGGAGCCGCTGTCCTTCATCTTTATCCAGCTCTCGGCGGGCTTCACGGCGCTCTTCTCGATGCAGAGCCTGACATCGCGCGGGCAGATCATACGTGCCGCCTTCCTCGTCTTCCTCGTCTATATCGGCGCCTCGATGATCGTCGAGTGGGGGCACGAAGGAGCTATCTCACGCGGCTACTGGATCCAGCTCTTCCTCTATGGGGTGAACCTCATCTTCCTGATGTTCTCCTATATCTTCGCCTTCATCGTCGAGCGTATCTTCGGCTATGTGTCGAGCGTGCGTCTGGTCGAGCTGAGTGATACGAATATGCCGCTGCTGCAGGAGCTGTCGGAGATCGCACCAGGGACCTTCCAGCACTCGTACCAAGTCTCTATCCTCGCGACGGCTGCCGCTACGAAGATCGGTGCAGATGCCCAGCTCATCCGTACAGGGGCGCTCTATCACGATATTGGGAAGATGCTCCACCCTGAGTTCTTCACGGAGAATTCGCCTGCGAACAACCCCCACAAGTACCTCACCTACCACGAGAGTGCGCGCGCCATCATCCGTCACGTCCTCGACGGGATCACGCTGGCGCAGAAGCACAGTCTGCCCGATCCCGTCATTGAGTTCATCCGCACGCACCACGGGCGCAGCACCACACGCTACTTCTACAATTCGTATTCGAACGAGCATCCCGACGAGGTCGTTGACCCAGAGCCCTTCACCTATCCAGGGCCTAATCCCTACACCAAGGAGCAGGGGATCCTCATGCTCGCCGACAGTGTAGAGGCCGCCAGCCGTAGTCTCGGCGAGTACACCGAGGAGGGCATCCGTAGTCTCATCGCTAAGATCGTCGATGGCATCGTCGCCGAAGGGCTGCTGAACGATACGCCGCTCACCTTCCACGATATACAGGAGATCAAGGAAGTCTTCTACCTCAAGCTCAAGACGATGTACCACGCGCGCATCGCTTACCCCGACAAGAAGTAGCATGCACGACCCCATCTTCCTCGTCGGCTTCATGGGCTCGGGTAAGAGTACCATCGGGCGCCATCTGGCCGAAGCCCTTGGGCGGCGCTTCATCGATACGGATGTCTTCGTCGAGACGCGCTTCCGCCAGCGCATCACGGATATGTTCGCCGAGCACGGCGAAGCGGTCTTCCGTCGTCGTGAGCGTATGGCTATCGAGGAGCTGATGAGTATGCCCGATACCATCTTCGCTACGGGAGGCGGGCTGCCCTGCTATACCGACACGATGGATCACCTACTGGAGGCGGGGCACGTCATCTACCTGCGCTGCTCGACGCCCATCCTCACGGCACGCCTCGAGCTGTGCAAGCGCACGCGCCCGACGATACGCGATAAGAGTGGGGAAGAGCTCCTTGCCTTTGTGCAGGACACCCTCGCTGTGCGCGAGCCTATCTATAGCCGTGCCCATCGCATCTGTGAAATCGACCACGTGGACACGCCGCAGAAGGAGCAGCTCTTTGCCCTCGAGCTGGCGAAGGAGCTCGCACGCTAAGCCCACATAAGCATACAGCTACGCCCCACCGACAGTACTTGTCTGTCGGTGGGGCGTGCTTATTTGTCGGCTCGCTTATGCGCTTCGCTCTGGTAGCGAGTCGTAGGGTAGTGGGGTAGAAGCAATAGTTGTTCGCAGGCAAAGCACTATCTGGGACTGTTGCGGGAGAGTCCTGTCCTCTATTTAGAGGCTAAGGCTTCGCGAGATCAGCTCCCCGATACACCTCTCCGAAGTGGTACGCAAGCCCTTCGCTTCATCGCGTATATTCCTCTTATCCAGCGGAGGGAAAAGTGTCCTTCTCGTGAAGGAAAAAGCGCCTTCACG
>ERZ773007.560-NODE-560-length-18458-cov-33.230669_pt1 | contig 18458 bp, 12 predicted proteins | sample MGYA00580665_ERZ773007 | MGnify/ENA primary metagenome ERZ773007 (study PRJEB29015, sample SAMEA2738122) | human oral metagenome | biome: human oral; feature: human-associated habitat; material: saliva | place: China | collected 2167 ... | reverse complement strand
GCGCGATGGGACACGAGAGAGGACATGTTTTTCTCCTACTTTCAGACTGGTCAATCATATGCGACAAACGGGCCGCTGTGTCAACAAACGATCAAATTGCTGGCGGGGTCCACGTCAGCTGTGCGGCGACGACGCCCAGCTCTCGGTGAACGACCTGCGCGCGGCCAGCGATCGCGCGCTTCGGCTTCACGCCGTTGATGATCGCGCCCTCGCTGGGGTTGCCGGACAGGAGGATACCGGTGACGGCCAGGTCGTTCATCATCTGCAGGACCTTCTCGTAGGCCGCGCGCGACGCGCCGCCCATACGACGGGTGATGATCACATGCAGGCCGATGTCTCCCGCCTGCGGCAGCAGGTCAATGAGCTCCATCAGCGGGTTACCCGACGAGGTGGCCACCAGGTCGTAGTCGTCGACCAAGATCCACACTTCCGGACCCGACCACCACGTGCGCTCGCGAATCTGCTCGGCGGTCACGTCGGAACCGGGCAGGCGCGTGCGCAGGAACTTAGCCAGCTCACGCAGCTGCTTCATCGCCTCGGCATGGTTCGTCAGGTAGCGCAGCGAATACTCGTCCGGGATCGCACCCAGGAGCGAACGGCGCATGTCGATCGCCAGGATCTTCGCCTCGTTGGGCGAGTACAGGCGCGTGACCTCGGAAATGATCGACCGCAGGAAGGAGGTCTTGCCCGTCTTGCCGTCGCCGAACAGGTACAGGTGCGACTCCGCGCGAGTGTTGAACAGGAGCGGCCCCAGGCGCGACTCCTCCACGCCGAGCACCATGTCGCCGCCGCCGCGCGGCAGGATCTGCTGATCCGGCAGCTGCGAGAGGATCTCCGGAAGCGTGATCCGCTGGGGCAGCAGACGCAGCTTCGGGCCCTCGCCCGCCACCAGGCACTCGCGAATCTTGTTGACCGTGTACGCCACGCCCTGCGACACGGTTGACGGATCCTGCTCCGCGTCCGCGCGCGGCAGGCCGATCATCATCTCGTGACCCGCCATGTCGATGCCGCGCCCCGGGCGTCCCTTCGGAATGCGAGCGGCACCCTCGCGGTTGACGATCGACTCCTTCGGGTTCGCCGTGTGCAGCTCCAGGCGCGACCCGAAAATATCCTGCGCCTCGGCGCGGATATCCATCCAACGGGCTGCCGATATGACCAGGTGAACGCCCAGCGACAGGCCTCGACTCATCATCGTCGTGACCTCGCGGTCCAGGCTATCGAACTCGGAGCGCAGCGCACCCCACCCGTCGATCACCAGGAACACGTCGCCGTAGCCGTCGTCGTAGGTGCCCGCCAGGCGCCCACGACGGTAGGTATCCATCGAGTCGATGCCGTGCGCACGGAAGTAGCGCTCACGGTCATCCATGATCGCCGCGATCTCGGCGAGCATACGCGTGCGTACCTCCTCGGTGTCGCGCGTCGCCACGCCGGCCACGTGCGGCGCGCCCGCGAAGCCCGCGAAGGTACCGCCACCGAAGTCCATCACGTAGAACTGGACTTCCTGAGGCGTGTAGGTCAGTGACAGGGCCTGGACGATCGTGCGCAGCGCCGTCGACTTACCGGTCTGTGGGCCGCCCACGAGCGCGAAGTTACCGCCCGCGCCCGACAGGTCCAGGACCAGGGTCTCGCGGCGCTGCTCAAGCGGCAGGTCGACCGTGCCCAGGGGCACGCGCAGGACCCCGGACTCGCGCCAGGCGCGAGAAATGAAGCCCAGCTCCGGATCCGGCGCCAAGTCCGGCATGAGAGTCGCGAACGTATCGGGAACCTCCAGCGGAGGCAGCCACACCTGGTGCGCCGGGTAGCCCTTGCCCTTCATCTTGGCCACCGCGATGTCCATCTCGGACATGTCCGCCCACACCTCGTCACCGGCCAGGACGATCTCCTGGTTCTGATCGACCTCTTCCTCCTCGCCCAGGGCTTCGCGCGTGATGACGGGAGCGACCGTGAACGGCAGGATCTCGATCGGCGCGCTCGGGGCGCCGGCCGTCGAGGCCTCGGCAATCGACGCGAGGGTGCGCGCCGGCGGGGGAGCGGCCACGTAGGACGCGCGGAAACGAACGAGGCCGTCGCCGCCCGCCTTCAGGAAGCCCGAACCGGGCAGCGGAGGCAGCTTCGCGGCGTCGGGGATACCCAGGACCTCGCGCGAGTCGCTCTCCGTGAACGTTTTGAGCGCAATGCGGTAGGACAGGTGGGATTCCAGGCCGCGCGCCTTACCCAGGTCCATCTTCTGTGAAGCCAGCAACAGGTGCACCGACAAGGATCGGCCCAGACGACCGATCATGATGAAGACCTCGCCGAACTCCGGCTTGGCCATGAGCATTTCCGTGAACTCGTCCAGGACGATGAACAGGGCCGGCAGCGGCGGATACTCGTGCTTGCCGGCGAGGCGGTCCGCCTCGTAATCGGACACGTTCGCGTAATTGCCGGCCTGACGCAGCATCTCCTGGCGGCGCACCATCTCGCCCTGCAGGGCGTCCTGCATACGGTCAACCAGCGAGAGCTCGGACTCCAGGTTCGAGATCATGGCCGACACGTGCGGCAGGTCCGCCATGCCGGCGAAGGTCGCGCCACCCTTGAAGTCGACGAGCACCAGGTTCAGCTGCTCGGGGGAGTGAGTCAAAGCCAGCGCGAGAACGAGGGTGCGCAACACCTCAGACTTACCTGAACCGGTCGCGCCGATCAGCAGGCCGTGCGGACCCATACCCTGCTGGGCGGATTCCTTAATGTCCAGGACGACGGGCCGGCCCTCGGGGGTCACCGCAAAGGGGGCGGCCAGGCGCGCACGCCCCTCGCGTCGCACCCACTGCTTCTCCGGGTCGAAGTCGCGGATATCCCCGATACCGACCAGCTCCATGAGGTCCTTCTGGCGCGACTCGTCCGAGCGGCCCACCGGCGTGTCCGACTCCTCCAGCTTCTCCTGGGTGGCGAAGGGGGTCATGCGACGCGCCACGGCCTCGGCCTGCACGGCGCTGAGCCGATCCGCGAAGGCTGACTCGGGCACAGAATCCATGGTCACCACGTCGACGACGTCCGCGCCCTTGCGATTCGGGCTGGGGTGGATGACGAGGCGCAGGGCAGTGTGAGACTTCATTGGCGTCCACTCGCGGGCGCGGCTCATGATCGTCACGCCGCGCACGCCCGCCATCGACCCGAAGGGCGAGGAAGTGGGGAACTCGGCACCGTCGCACACGAGGAGGAGATGGGGCCACTCAGGCATCTCTTCGCCCGGGCGGTACGCGCCGCGCATCGCGATATCGGGGCCGATCATCTCGACCAACTCACGCGGGTCCGTGGAAATCATGCGAGCCGGGCCAATGGCGTCGCGAACGTTGGCCGAGCGCGCCTGTGGCATCCACTTCACCCATTCCCAGTCGCCCAGACGATCAGCCGAACACAGGACCGCGATCTTGAGCTTGGAAGGCTCGATGAAACACGCCAAGTGCATCATGATGGCGCGCATCTCGTCGTAGGCGCTCTCGCCCTCGCCGACGACCTCGATATGGCTGAAATCACCCAGGTAGAGGAACTTACCCACGTTGTCCGTGTGATCGTGCACCGCGATGAAGCGTTCCATCGCCGACAGACACACGACGTCCATCTCCGTCATCGGATCGATCGGCGGACGCTCGAACGTCAAGCCCAGGGGCTGCGTACCACTGCCATAACGGAACGTGAGCACGTCGTAGGTGTTGCCCTCACGCGACCACAGGCGAGACCCGTTCGCTGCCAGGGTCACCAGGGCGTCGGGGTCGGGGTAGACCCAGTTGTAGTAGGCGCGCTGCTTCTTCGCGACCTTGCGGATCGACTCGCGCGTCTCCGCGAGGTAAGACAGGTACTCGCGACGCTGCGTCTTCACGCGCGTACGGTACTGGGAGAACTGGCGGTACATGTTGAAGCCGACCATGCCCAGCATAGCGACCAACATGCCGCCGCCCATGAGCATGGAACGCCCGCCACCGTTGTTCTGCATCGCCATGAAAATCATGACACCCGTCGAACCGAGCATCGGGACGACCATCATGAGGACGTTGCCCATCGATGCGGGCTCAGCCTTCTCCGGCGGCATCTGCAGGGCCAAGCTGCCGGAAGGCTGCTCCGGAACCGCGGCAATCCGCCGTTTTTTGCGTGTAACCATCAGGTCTCCTCGCGCTGCGCGCGTACGTGTTCGATGCGACTGTCCCCAGTGTAGCTGAGTGCTCTTCCAAGTTTTAACCGACGGTTAGCCTCGGTGCATTACACTGGGCACTGTTGTTTCCCGAAGATCGGAGGTTTCATGAGCGCCACCATGGTGTCCGTGACCGTTATCGACTCCGATGGGGCCGCCGACTTCGCTGCTCCCACAGGGACCACGGTCGCAGGTTTGTGCGCCATGCTGGCCATCGACCTCACCTTGCCGTCCGTGCGTATCTCCTACGCCGACGGGCGTCCCCTCGACGGGGCTGCGGTCCTCGGCCGCGACCTGCCCGCCGGGTCGACGATCGCCCTGTCCAGCCGGGTCCTGTCCGCCCGCCAGCTCAACGAGGCCTCGGAGCGCTACGAGAATCAGTGGCTCTCCCCCACCCTCGCCCTGGTCGGCCTATGCTTCCTCCTCATAGGTGCGGTCTCCTCACTGTGCCTGCTGCCCATGATGGGCGACGCAGCGCTGAGTGGGCTCGCCCACAGGGAGGACGGACCCGCCTGGGCGCTCGCGGCCTCGTCGATCCCCACGTGGGCGCGCGGAGTATGCGCCCTGGTGTGCTGCGCGGTTGCGATCATTCCGCTGTTTGCCTCGCGCAGGCTGCGCTCGATGTCCCTCCTGCTCCTCCTGATGCCGGCGCTCGCGGGTTACAGCGCCATTGGCTTCGTGTCGATGGCGGGTATCCACGCCCTCTCGCTCGCGCCCGTTGTCGGAGTGTGGGTGGCCCTCGTCGTGTCCCTGGCGGTGCTCTCGCTGACGAACACGCCCACGGCGCTCAGTGCCATGATGGCGTGGCTCGGTGCGACCGTCCTCGTGACGATTGGCGCCTACCCGTTCTTCCACCTGATTAACATTGCCCCGCTCGCGTTGGCCCTGGGTGTGTTCCTGTTCCTCATGGCCCCGCGCTTCGCGTTGCGCGTGCCCGACAGTCAGCTGATCGATGCGGCGGCGGTGCAAACGATTGCCTCGCGTATCCGCCAGCCTATGATGGTCCCTCCCACGCCGGTGACCGGTGGGCGCATGAAGACGGCGATCGGACACACCGATGCCCGCTACACGCTGCTGCTGACCGCCTCGACGTTGTTCACCCTCGCGGGTGGTATCCCCCTCGCTCGCACGGTGATGCCAACGGTGGCCATGGGCCGAGGCGTCGGCGGTTTCGTGATCGTCATCGCGTCCGTGGTGACCCTGTTAACCGCGCCGAGGGGTGCCCGCACGCCGATGGGGAGGGTCCTTCCGCGCATTGGTGCCGCCGGCATCGGGTGTGCCTTCCTCTTTGGCGCCTGGGTGAAGTCCTGGGCGGTCGGCGCGCAGATCTATCCCGTCCTGCCCGTGTGCGTCCTCGTTCTGACGGGCATCGCGCTGGTGGCCTGGATGACGCTGTATGAGCCCAAGGGACATGCCGCACTGATCGGCACGATCCTCGACTTCGTGCAGTCGTTCTGTATTTTTGCACTTCTCCCCGCGGCGATTTTCTCCTCGGGTCTCTTCGAGTTTGCTTGGAGGGCGATCCTGTAATGGGTGATACCACGAAGACTCCTTTCGCCCGCGCGACCGCTTCGCGGCTCGTCGGCGCGTACGTCATCGATCTGCTGGTCCTCGGGGCGCTGGTGGGGGTGACGTGGTTCGTCTATTTCACGCCGGTGACGGTCAGTCTGATCATCGCCGAGGCCGTGGTTGCCTCCGGCGTCATGCTGGGGGTGTCGGGGCGGACCCCGGGTATGGCCCTCATGCGCGTGTGCCTCATTCGAGACGAGGATGACGCCCAGACTCCTTCGCTGGGAGCGGCCATGGGCTACACGGCCTTGAGTGCGCTGCTTCAGGTGACGGTTGTGGGTCTGCTGGCCTCGTACGCGATGGTCCATGATGGGCGCACGTGGCTCAATGGGCCCACGCATACGCGTTTCGTCGACCTGCGCAAACATGCGGCCCTCGCTGCGGGTCCCGGACAGGCGGTGGATCATCCCCGCCCCGGCCAGGCACCCAGCGGCTTCGAAGGCGTGCAGGCAGGAGCAGGTCAGTGGGATGCGCCGAGTGCCCCGCTGACTCCCGTTCCTTCGTCCGTGCCCGACTACTCGGCTCCCGGTCAGCGAGCGAACGATCCCTACAGTGCGCCAGTGGCGCCGAGTGTTCCCGCGGTTCCGGCTGCGCCCGCTGCTGCGCAGGTTCCGGCGGTGCCGCTCCCGTCCGCGCCGAGCGTGCCCGCGGTTCCGGCTGCGCCCGCTGTTCCGGCTGCGCCCGCTGCCGCGCAGGTTCCGGCGGCACCGCTCCCGTCCGCGCCCGCCGTTCACGAGCCCACGCAGTTCGATGCACTCCTCGCACCACCTCAGGGCGCGCCCGAGGCTCATCGTCCGGCACCCCAGCGGCCCACGCCCGCACAGGTGCCAGCCCAGCAGCCCCCGGCGGTGCCCGCACCCTCCGCGTCGCCCGCGCCCCAGGACGGTTGGGGTGGGCCCACGCGCCAGGAACCCGCTCAGCCCCAGTACGCTGCTCCCGTGCGCTATCAGGCCCCGGCCTCGGGCGTGCCTGGACCGCCGCCGAGTCGTCGCGACGTGCAGGCTGCCCAGCGCGCCGCCGCCCAGGGGCAGTGGGGAGGTGCCGGCCAGTCCCAGTGGGGTGCACCCGCGACGCCGCCGCGTGCGCAGCTCCTGTGGCTCATTTTCGACTCGGGCCAGCGTGAGCTTATCGACATGCCGCTGACCCTGGGGCGGGCACCTGCAGCCGTCGAAGGGTCGCGCGCTGTCGTCGTTCCCGATACGACGGTGTCCCTGTCGCGCACGCACATGCGCGTGGGTCTCACAGCAAGTGGGGCGTGGATTGAAGACTCGTTCTCCGCGAACGGCACGCAGATCCGCACCCCCGACGGGCGTATCACCGCGTTGACCGGCGGCCAGGCCGTTGAGGTCCCTGCGGGCACCGAGATCCTCATGGGGGAACGTCGCGCCACGATCGTCCACGCTGACGCAGATTCTGTGCGCTGACTCGAATTGCGCGTCCTGGTCTCGCTCCCGGCTCTGACCCCGGGCGTGAGTGTCTGAGTTTGTTCAGTCGGATGCGTCCCGCCGCCGTCCCCTTCGAAGGAAGGGGCGGTTTTCTGCTGCCCGGCACAGAGTCAATTCAACCGGACGGAAAATTACGCCGGGCATGTCCGAAGTTGATCCAGCGGTCGAGCATTCGCGCAGTGCACGCACCGAACACCGGATGTGAGTAAACGCGGGCCCGGCAAGACGGGCACACGAGAAATAGCGCACATGACACAGCGCGCACGAGAAATAGCGCGCATGACACAGCGCGCATGGAAAAGGGGAGGGCCGCCCCACATGGAACGGCCCTCCCCAGAGCGCTAGGCGCTCATGCTCTCAGAAGCGGGCAGCGTTGGACTGGTCCGTCGTCTGGTAGTTGGAGCGAGCGGCGTCGACAGCGCTGGAGGTACGGTTCAGAACGTCCTTCAGGCCCTCAAGGCCCTGGTTCCAACGACGCTGAGCATCGTCGTAGGCTTCCTGGGTCTGACCCTCCCACGAGGAACGCAGCTGGTTCAGCGTCTGCTCGAGGTCGTCGAGGCAGTTCTGCAGGTTATTGGCACCGGTTGTGATGTCAGCGGCGGCGGCGTCAAGCGCGGCGTAGTTTACCTGGAAATCCATGTCAGTCTCCTAATCTACCTAATCTCTCACAGTCCGCCGAGCAGGTTGGAGAACGAGTTCTCGGTCTCCGACTCGTTGGCTTCCATCGACGAATCAGTGGCGCGCAGGTTATCCGCGAGGTCCTGAAGGGCCTGGTTAACCTTTGCGGCGTTTTCCTGCCACTGAGCCATCAGCATCGTGAACTGTGCCGACGCGGCACCCTGCCAAGAGCTGCCGATGGTCGACAGGTCGCCCTCGAGGCGCTTGAGGTGGCTGTCGATGTCGGCCTTGGTGGACTCAACTGCCGAGAAGCCCTGCTTCAGGGCGCCTTCTGCGGCCCTCTGGTCTGCCATGTGAACCTCCATTTGTATGAGTGGACTCTCCCGCGGGGATGCGTGAGAGCATGGGGACGTATGAATACTAACCATGTTTTCATGATTATTTTTGATGTTACGGAAAAATCATGACAAAAGCTGACCGAGAATCTAGACTTACAGGGTTGTGTCGTGTAGTTAGAATCCCCATCACGCGGCAAACGGGAGGACCATATGGCAACGAAAACATCTCGAGGAGTGGCGCTGATTCCGCTCACGATTACCTATGGCGTTGATCGCAGTGACGTGACGATTCCGCAGTCGATCCCTCTCGTGGAGCTGTTGCCTGGAATGGTTGAAACCGTTGGTGCTTTCACTGATCAGCCGACAAATGATGGCTTCTCGGTGAGGACCGCGTCAGGTCGTCTGCTGGACCAGTCGAAGTCGCTGTCCGCCCAGGGTGTGCGTGCGGGAGCCGCCCTCACGCTCGAGCCTCTTGGTGAAGGCGCTGCCGACATGGTCTACGACGACCTCACTGAAGCGGTGGGTCAAATCATCGAACGAGTGTCCACTCCTTGGACACGTGATGATGCTCATATTCTTGCTGCGCTGTCTGCCGCTGCCCTCATTTTCGTTGCCGCCCTCCTCCTGGCGACCACGCCCCCGGATGCCCTCGCATCCTTGGACCCCCAGCGCATCACGCTGCTCAACCGTGTCTATGGCGTCATCGGCATCATCGCCGCCCTCCTCGTCACCGGCACGTCGGCTGTCGTCACGCGTCAGAGCCCCCGGCCCAGCGGCATCGCGCTGGCGCACACAGTGCCCCTTCTGACCTGCGCATCCGCGCTTCGTCTCACGCAGAGCCAGTGGGACACAGCCGGGTGGATCTGGATCGGTGTCGGCCTCCTTGTCGGCTCGCTCGCGATCCTCACACTGCCCAAGCGTTACCGCATCTCGATCGTGGCGCCCCTCGTCCTCGGTACCGTGATAGCGACGACGGGTCTCCTGGTCTCTCTCGGTTCCCTCTCACAGGTCGGCGTCTCCGCTGCCCTCTTCGCTTTCATTGTCGTCCTCCTCCAGATCGCGCCGTGGATTGCCCTGGCACACATTCCCGTGCGCATCCTCGACGCGAACACGACCGAGCAGATTCCCGCCCAAACGATCACCGACCAGGTCGGCACTTCCTTCGTCTTCGTCGTCGCCTTGCGCGCGGGCGGGGCGTTGGCAGCGATTTTCCTCGCGGTCTCGTTGATGAGCGCGCCCGGCACACGTTCAGTGCTCCTCCCGTTGATCCTCGTCTTCCTCGGATCGATCTCCCTGATCCTCCAAACCCGCTCGATTCGCGCGCGCGTGGAGGTCCTCCTCGGTGTTCTCACGGGTCTGGTGACGATCCTGATCACCGCGAGCCTCGCCACCCGCGCGGAACCAACGATGCTGGCGTGGGTAGCCCTCACAGCGATTGCGGCGGCCCTCGTGCTCGTCATCACGAATGTCGTCGGGCCTCGTGCGCGTCCGCACCTGACGCGACTCGCCGACACTATCTCGGTGCTGTCGCTGTTTGCCCTGATTCCCCTGGCTGTCTACATGTGGGGCTGAGCTATGCCGACCAGTAAAGATATCCTCGAAGCCCAACGCTTCAACCGAAACCGCCTGATCACCGCCTTTACGTCGGGTACCCCTGGCGGTCGCGAGGTCGACACTCCCTCCCCGGTGCGTCCTCTCATCGTCGGCGCCGTCGTCGCCATCATTGTGTGTGTCATCGGCATCGCCCTGCGGAGCTTCGCGGCCAAACCAGACCTGACGGACGCTAACTACAAGCTGGTCGACGTCAAGGACACGGGCGCGCGCTACCTGTCAGTGAACGGCGTGCTACACCCGATCAGCAACGTGACGACCGCGAAGCTCCTCGCGGGAGACTCCGGCCTGACGATCGTCAGCGCCAGTGCCTCCTCCCTCAAAGACACCCCGCGCGGTGCCCAGATCGGCCTGCCCGGCGTCCCAGACGACGTGCCTGCATCCGCAGACCTGGCCTCGACGTGGCTCTCCTGCGACCTGCCGACCAGTTACCACACGTGGATCGCCCAGGACCTGCCGGCGGATAACTTCCCGCTGCAGCCCGCCACCGCGGCCCTCGTGCAGGCGGTGGGCAGCGAGGACAAGTACTTCATCGATGCGAAGACCCACAAGAAGTACCTTATTGACGCCTCCGTGAGCCGCCTGGGCGACTGGGTCCTGTCCTTCCAGAACAGGACGGCGTACCCGATCATCGTCGAACCCGAGTGGCTCGACCTCTTCCCCTCCGGCACTCGTCTGAAGCCGTGGAGCTACAGCGACATCCCCAACGCTGGCGAGCCTGCGAGGAATCTGCCGGGCCCACTCAAGAATGAGAACCTGACGATCGGCACGGTCGTCGAGCAGATCAATTCCAATGGCGAGGTCCTCAACTCCTATCTGGTCATCAACGACTCCGATTTGGCTGTCTTCAATTCGACTGCGGCCAAGCTCTACCAGGACGCACCGAAGGTCGAGCAGTATCCGACGGAAATGTTCAAGGACGTCGCGCCCGTGCAGGCCGACTTCATCGGCGAGGACTGGCCCGCCGTCGATGACTTCGCGAACCCGGAGTGGAAGGATGACAAGCTTGACGCGGCCAGCCGCACCGTCCTGTGCACCAAGATGGACACGAAGGACAAGACTGTTCCACAATTTGGCCTGTACACAATGAAGGAACAACGTGCTATCCAGGCCTCCTACGACGCCGAATCGGTCTCTGCGACGGGTGGTCCGACGACGTCGCGCACGGTCACGGTGGCCGGCGGTTCCGGGGTCGTCGCGGCGCTGACGGCGGGCGGTGGCGATGCCGGTGCCTACGTTTTCATTTCGGATATGGGGTACCGACATTCGCTTGGCGATGCTCCCGCCGTCTCGCTCAAGGCCCTCGGGTGGACATCGGATGACGTTGCGATGATCCCGCAGGCGTGGGGCAATATCATTCCCCCCGGATCGGAGTTGACGCCTCAGGCGGCTGCTACCTCAGCGGGGCTGTCGTGAGCCGCATACGTGCCAGATCCCGGGCGCTGGGCCGAGGCCTCGTCGGGGCATCCCTGATCGCCGGCCTGACGCTCGCCGCCCTCATCACCCCCCTCACCCCCTCGGACGAGGCCGGGGCTGGGGGCGCGTTTGGCCCGGCCCCCGCGCACGCGGACCCGGTGCCGACGCCGAGTGTGCGCCCCACCCCGACCGCATCTCCCTCCCCGACGCCGACCGCCCCGGCCGACTCGGGGGACGGGAAATGTTCCGAGAACTCGCCGTCGTACATTAAGAACCAGCCCGACATCTTCGATGCCGTGGGCGTGCGGCGCGCGTGGGAGATCTCCCGCGGCAAGGGCGTGACTGTCGCCATCGTCGACTCGGGTGTGGCCGCAGGCAATGAACACTTTCAGTCCTCCGACGGCCCCGTGGTCCTGCCCGGCGTGGATCTGAGTGGCGAAAATACCGACGGGCGCGTCGACGTGGGCGAGCATGGGACAGCAATCGCCGGCGCGATTGCTGCCCGCGAACTGCCCGAGTCAAAGAACTCTGGCCTCATCGGCGTCGCCCCCGAGGCGACGATTCTTCCCGTCCGCGTGGACACTGGCCTCGAGCAGGGTACGTCGACGAAGGAAGGCGAAGAGACCTTCATGTCCAAGGTCGGCCGAGGCATCCAGTGGGCTGCCGACCATGGCGCGCAAATCATCGTCGTCGCCCAGTCGGCGGCCGAGGGCGACGCGAACCTCGAAGCGGCAATCCAATCCGTGCGCGGCCGTGCCCTCGTCGTGGCCTCGACCGGCAACGTGTATCAGGGCCAGGACCAAAACAAGGTCGTGTATCCGGCCGCCTACGAGAGCGTCCTCGGCGTGACGGCCTCGAACGCCGACGGGTCAGCCTCCGACCAGCAGGTGCACGGTTCGCACGTCGGGATCGCTGTTCCAGCCGGCGTCATCCTCACGACATGGTTCAACCAGGCCGACTGCCTCGTCGGCGGATACGAGGGCGACCAGCCGCTGCCCTCCTCCTCCTATGCGACCGCCTACGCCGCAGGTTTCGCGGCGCTCGTCGCGTCGGCCTACCCGGACGAGGGACCCGAGATGTGGAAGTACCGCCTGGAGGTCACAGCCGTACGTGGCACCGCCGACCAACGCACCGATGGGCTCGGGTGGGGGATCGTCGCCCCCTTTGACGCGCTGACCTTCACCGACATCGGCACGAGATACGGGCCAGCGCACCCCAACGCGGCTCAGCACCCCGCCCCCGCTCGCCCCGCCGTCGCCTCGCCAAACCTGACGCAACGGGACAACAACCTGACGGTCCGCGCCTACATCGTCTCCGCGATCGCCGTGCTCGGTGTCGCCATGATCGCCGGCCTCGTGATCCTGTCGCACCTGCGCGGCAGGCCAGCGGTCGTCGAAGAGCCAGACGAAGACCTGTCGTGAGGCGAGGCACCGCAGGGGCTGGCGTCGTAGCTCTGGTCACTGCGCCGTCGCGTCTCGCGCGCCCTGCCGTCCGCTGACACGGCGCAGGTCGCCCCCACCCACCCGATTCACCGAGAGGAACGACAATAATGAGGCCATTGGTTAATCGTTTCCAACGCCTGCGCGCCCTGTGCGTGACGGTGTCGGCCTGCCTTCTCGCGGTGGGCACGCTGGTGGCTCCTGCACCGGCCGCGCACGCAGATTCTCACAAGGTACAGGCATCCGACGAGGCCTACTATTCCCGCTATTCACTGGCTGACCTGCACGCACGCGGGTATCGCGGAGACGGCGTCATCATTGCGGTCATTGATAGTCATATCGACGCCTCAATCCCCGAACTTCAGGGTGCAGATATCGTGGACAAGACCCCCTGTGAGGTCACCAATGAAGCGGAGTCTGACGATCACGCGACCGAAGTCGCCCAGATCCTGGTTGCGCCCGACTTCGGGGTCGCTCCTGGCGCGACGATCTACAACTACGCGTACGCGGACGACTGGGGGGACGTGGATTCAGACTGTGCTCTCGGCTCCAATTCGGCCGCCCTCGCGCGCAAGCCGAGCCTGATTGAGCAGGCGCTCAACGACGGCGTGAACATCATCGTTATCACATCCTCCTACAATGAGGCCGACGAGGAATCGCTGCGGTGGGCGGTTTCCCGCGCGGTAGCGGCAGGCGTTCCGGTCGTCGTATCAATGGGTAACCACGGCGAGTACAACGCATCCGATACCATGGGTCCCTTCGCCGGTGTGATTGGTTCCGCTGCGCTCGCAACCGACGGAACATTCGCGGACTACTCGAACTGGGGCGACGGAGTCTCCATCGCCGCCGTCGGGCAGTTCTACGCGCGTGAGGCCAGCACCAATCAGCTGAAGACGGTCGAAGGAACCTCGTTTGCGACGCCGCTGATTGCAGGCGTCCTGGCCCTGGCATGGGACGGCTTCGATGGTGACGTGCCATCGGGGCAGATTCTGCAGGCACTGGCTGCCACCGCTCGCGGCTCGGGTGGTCGGTGGAACGATCGGACCGGTTTCGGGGAGATCGACCCGGTGGCCTTCCTCGCCTCTGACCCGACTCAGTACCCGGACGAGAACCCCTTTGAAGACAAGGGTGACGATCCCGTGCTGACTTCCGACGACATCGACGATTATGTCGATGGCCTCGTGGATCCCGAAGACATTTACAACGATAACGAGTACGTCTATCGAGGAATCGACGAACGGGTAGTGGATTCTGGCGCCTACGGCTTCCCAGCCCATCTGGGCACGAGCCCGCGCTACCACAATCAGTAATAGCGCCCCAGCGGTGGCAGCGTCAGCGAAGTGACAACAGAGGAGAAAACATGAGCCTTTCTTTCCATTGGTCTCGAGGCCTGCGCACCCTGGGCGTGATGGTGTCGGCATGCGCGCTGGCGGCAGGCATCGTGGTGGCGCCCGTCGTCCCCGTTGCTCCCGCCCAAGCGGAGGACCACAAAATTACAGCTGCCGACGAGGCCTATTTTTCGCGCTATTCTCTGGCGTCTTTGCACGCACAGGGATACACGGGAGAGGGCGTGATCATCGCCGTCATCGATGGGCATGTCGACACGTCGATTCCTGAGCTACAGGGTGCTGATATCCAAGACAAGACCCCGTGCACCGTTCAAACAGATCAGGACTCTAACGATCACGCGACGTATATCGCTCAGTTTCTGGTCGCTCCCGACTTTGGTGTCGCCCCCGGGGCGACGATTTATAGCTACGCACAGGCAGGTGTTACGCGAGAAGCAGGGTCGGACTGCTCCCTCGGGAGTAATCCCCATGCTCTGGCGGATCAACCGAGCCTCATCGAACAGGCGCTGAATGACGGCGCAAACATTATCTCTATCTCCACGACGTTTTCCCGCAGCGATACAGAGTCGTTGCGCTGGGCGGTGGCCCGCGCCGTCGTTCAAGGGGTGCCTATCGTCGTATCGATGGGGAATGACGGAGAACGCAATCCGGATGACATTCTCGGCCCGTGGGGTGGTGTCATTGGTGCTGGCGCGCTCGAGACGGATGGGCGATACGCGGACTACTCGAACTGGGGTGATGGTGTGTCCCTCGTCGCTGTCGGCGAGGGGGTCGCGCGGAGGGCCAGCACGAATAGTATCTACACGGTCGCGGGAACGTCGTTTTCCGCGCCTCTGATCGCCGGTGTTCTCGCGCTGGCGTGGGCAGGTTTTGGCAGCGACATAACGGCAGATCAGATCCTGCAGGCGCTCGCCGCCACGGCCAGTGGGTCTGGTGGACAGTGGAATGAACGCACCGGTTACGGTGAGGTTGATCCGGTGGCTTTCCTCGCTTCTGACCCCACACAGTATCGTGACGCAAATCCCTTCGAAGACAAGGGCGGTAATCCCGTTGTCACCTTCGATGACTTTGAGGACTATGCAGACGGGGTTGCTGATCCGCGTTTTATCTACAACGACGATGAGTACGTCTACCGGGGCGTCGACGAAGGTGTGTTGAACTCGGATGCCTACGGATACCCGGCTCATCTGGGGACGAGCCTGCGCTATCACGCAGATTAGTGGACGCGAGGGGCTCTCAGCCAATATGCTTCAATACTGAACGTATAGACGGCATCTGGCGAGGCCGGAATCTCTGAACTGTCTCGTCAGATGAAGAGGTGTACGTACACCGTGGAACTCAGTTAGGATAACCGTATGGTAGATGTGATGGGGCGTACCCCCGAAGAAGTAAAACAGACCCTCCGAGCTCAGATGGCTGCCGCCGAAAAGCGTGCTACCGATGCCCGCGACCTCGTTGAACTCCTCAAGAGCGCGAAGGCGACCGGCTTCGACTCCCGCCATGAGGTTGAGGTGGAGGTCGATCCGAACGGTCGGCTCGTCCGACTGTCCATCGATGACGACGCGCTCGAAGGCAGCGGTCGCGACGTTGAAGAAGCGATCATGGAGGCGTACGCCGACGCCGGGCGCAACATGCGTGACTACGTGCGTACGCAGACGACCATGCGCTTCGGCGAGGACGGCGGTTCCCTCAAGGAGTACCTCAATAGCGTCGATTCGACGCTCGGTTCGTTGGGTGCTGGTCAGCGATGAGCGGGGTGGATCTCGGCGTCAATACGGAAACAATCCGTAGCCACGCGTCCACGGTCAGCGACAACGCATCGATGCTCGACCAGAATGTGGGCGTCGCTAACTCGACGCACGGTCAGGTCAGCGGCAATGCATTCGGCCTCATTTGTTCCTTCTTCGCTCCTCCCGTCAATTCGCAGATCGAGAATCTGACCAAGATGATCACCGACTGCGCCGGTGCCGAGAAGCGTCTCGTCAACTGCCTCCTTCAATGGGCTCAGGAGATGGACGATCTTGAGAAGAAAATCAAGGACGAGATTCAGAAGGCTCATGAGGGGCAGGAGAACCCGCAGCCGCAGCCTCAGCCCGGTCCTTCTCCGACGCCGTCGCCCGGCGGTGGCGGTGGTTCCAGCAGCGGCGGCGGCGGTGGTTCCAGCAGCGGCGGCGGCGGTTCCAACGGCGGTGGTGGCGGTTCCAACGGCGGTGGTGGCGGCTCCAGCAGCGGTGGTGGCGGCTCCAGCAGCGGTGGTGGCGATTCCAGCGGCGGCGGCGATGGCTCCGGAGACGATAAGCCCTCCACCCCGGTTCCTCCGACCCCTGGCACGCATAGCTCCGGCGGCTCTGACGGTTCCGGTGGCTCTGACGGTTCCGGTCACGATGGTTCCGGTCACGATGGTTCCGGTCACGATGGTTCGGGCCACGATGGTTCCGGTCACGACGGTTCCGATCACGATGGTTCGGGCCACGATGGCAAGGACGGTTCTGACGGCCACGATGGCAAGGATGGGACCGGTCACGACGGCAAGGACGGTTCCGACGGCCACGATGGCAAGGATGGGACCGGTCACGACGGCAAGGACGGTTCCGGCCACGATGGCAAGGACGGTTCCGACGGCAAGGATGGTTCCGGTCACGACGGCAAGGACGGTTCCGGTCACGACGGTCACGACGGCAAGGACGGTTCCGACGGCCACGACGGCAAGGACGGTTCCGACGGCCACGATGGTTCCGATGGCAAGCACGGGGATCACAGTGCCCCCGGTAATGACTTCGACAGCCTGCTCGGCGGCCATGACAAGATCACCTCGAGCGACGATGACCTTCGTGCCTTCCTCGAGAAGCAACGCGACGACGAAAACACCGACCTGTCGCAGTTCTACGAGCGCCAGAAGCAAGACCAGAACGAGGCTCTCGCACGCTACGCGGAGGCACACCCGGGTACGGATGTCTCCCAGATGAAGACCCTCATCGAGTCCAACCAGCAACAGCAGCAGGATGCGATGACGGACTTCCTGTCGCGTCAGCGCACAGACGAGGAAACGCAGATCCGCCAGTACGTCCAGGAACACCCGCAGGCGACATCCAGGGATTTCGATACCTTCATGTCGCAGCAGCGCAACGACCAGCAGGCCAGCTACCGCAGCTTCGTTGAGCAGCAGGAGAAGGCCCAGTCCGCCCGTATCGAGGAGTTCTCCAAGGCCAACCCCGATACGAATACGGACGACGTGCGTTCACTGTTCGAGCGACAGGATAATCGCGGCGATAAGGACATCGAAACATTCCTCTACCGTCAGCGTCAGGATGAGGAGCGGACGCTGCGTCGCTTCCTGTTCGAAGGAGTTAAGAAGTGAGTCCCGAAGCCCCCGAATACACTCGGAGTATCGACTACACCACCCCGACAGAGGGCCTGGCCGTCTTCGACACTCTCTACAATGCTGCCCAGGATCTGCGCTCGGGCGATGTCACCAACCTCGTTGATTCCGCGCAGGGACTCGTTGAGGAGGTCGGCAATCTGGTGCTGGATCCTGTCGGTGGCATCGCTGGCTCGGTCGTCGAATGGATCTTGCAGCACGTGGATCCGCTCAAATCCTGGGTCAACCAGCTGACCGGCGACTCCGGGCAGGTGTACGGCATGAGCGCCAGCTGGGAGTCCATTTCCAGCTCCCTCGCGTCCATTGCCGAAGAGCTGGAGAGTGCAGCTTCAAGTGACTTTGCCGATATGCATGGCGAAGCCGTGGGCGCCTACCAGGAGCGTCAAGCCGTCGTCTACAGCGCGATCAACGGCGTGTCCGAGGCGTCGGGTGCTTTCGGCGAAGCACTGTCCAAGGTCGCGGACTCTGTCGACAATATCCACGACTCGGTCGTGAGCGCTATCGCGGATATCGTTGTCACGTGTTTCGAGGTCGCCGCGGAAGAGATCTGCACGCTCGGCCTCGCGACGCCCGCGGCGGCGGCCCAGGTGACTAGCAAGACCTCGAAGTGGGTCAATCGTATTGAACCTGTCCTCGAGGTCCTCATGAGCGCCCTCCAGGCGATCGAGGCCATCTACGCCGTCATGACCTCGGCTGGTAGTGACCTGACTCGGGGCGTCGAGCACATCGGCGAGCAGTGCCAGGCGCCCGGCGGCGGTTGCTGCGGCGAAGGCGGCTCGACGAGCGGCACCGCCGGTAGCGATGGCAGTGCCGGTGGCGGTAGCACGGCTAACGGTGGCACCTCCGGTAGCACCTCTGTTGGCGGAGACAACAGCGGCACAGTTGTTGGCGGTGACAACAATGGCACCATCTACAACGGTGACGTCGACAATAGCGAAGACCGTCACATTGAGGTTAACCCCAGCATCGAGCCCCATATTGACTGGGGCGGCGGTAAATCCGACCATGATGGTTCTCACGACGATGGTGGCCACAAGGGTGGCCACGACAAGGGTGGCAACGACAAGGGTGGCCACAAGGGTGGCAACGACAAGGGTGGCCACAAGGGTGGCAACGACAAGGGTGGCCA
>ERZ773007.558-NODE-558-length-18514-cov-5.097188_pt1 | contig 18514 bp, 16 predicted proteins | sample MGYA00580665_ERZ773007 | MGnify/ENA primary metagenome ERZ773007 (study PRJEB29015, sample SAMEA2738122) | human oral metagenome | biome: human oral; feature: human-associated habitat; material: saliva | place: China | collected 2167 ... | reverse complement strand
GGGTATCGACGTCGTCGCCTCCTTCCACGACTTCGAGGCCACCCCCGCCGATGAGGTCCTCGAGGAGGTCCTGGCCCGCATGGCCCGCGAGGGCGCGGACCTGGCCAAGATCGCCGTGTGGCCCACCAGTGCCGACGACGTCGCCCGCCTCCTGGGAGTGTGCGCGCGGGCCACGGCGGGTGCGGGGGCGCGCAGCGGCCTGGGTGTGCCCGTGGCGGCCATGTCCATGGGGGCGCTCGGGGCGGTCAGCCGTGTGGCGCCGACCTTCGGGTCGGCGCTGACCTTCGCCGTCGTCCCCGACGAGCAGGGGCAGGCCCGGGCCTCCGCACCCGGCCAGCTCCCGATCCAGGACGTGCGCCGCTGCCTGGAGCTGCTGCGGGTCTGATCGATGTCCGTGCCCGCGCGGTCGTAGGGTAGGTCGCGCTGTCGAGGGGTAAGGGTACGATCCCGGCACCTACGGTACGAACGCGCGGAGCCGGCGCGAGTTAGACGTCGAGCCTGCGCAGGAGCCGCGCGGGCGGAAGGGCACCATCCTCGATGTAGGCGCGGAAGACGGAGGCTGCCTGCTCGCCGGTGAAGACCTCCTCAGGGTGCAGACGCAGGGAGAAGGGCTCGGGACCCCCGTTGTCCCAGGTGATCGTGGTCCACGCTCCAGGATCGGCGACGGGCTCGCGGGCCACGGTGTAGTGCTCGTAGGAGTCGTCCTCGTGGGTCACGCGGATCTCAACGCTCATGGCGGCCGCCGAGCCGCCGCACTGGATGAAGGTGGCTCGCGCCGGGGAGGACCCTGGGACCTCGTCGATGTGCGACGTTCCCTCGGGCAGTGCCCACACCACGACGGCGAAGTGCCTTGTGCCGTCCAGGTAGGCGGGTGAAGTGAGCTTGCGGGCGACCTCATCGGCGACGAGCTGCGGGGTCTGGGGCTGCAGGAAGACGTCGATGGGACCGTTCCTGCCGACGATGTACTCGGCGAAGTACCTCATGGTCTGCTCTCTGGTAGTCGGGTGCGGGAGTGCTGCCGGCGTTGTGAGGCGCTGGCGGGCTCGGGGCCGTTGTCCTGCGGATGATCTCAGTTCCCCACCCGTTGAGTGTCCACATGGCTGGGATATGGGGACAAGTGCCCGCCTCCGGCCGCCGCGAGCACGGGCCTCCGGCTGCACGGCGCGAGTAGTCTTCGCTGCACTCGCGGTGTCTTGCGACGGGCCTGGTCGCAGGCGGGAGCGAAGGAGGCGGGCATGGCCGAGCACGGGCGGCGCGACGTCGTCGGCATGGGGCTCGCCGGTGGAACGGCACTGGCGCTGGGTGGATGCGCCCCAGCGCAGGCCGGCCGGTCGCGGTCGAGTGCGACGCCGACGTCGGATGGTCGTTTCGCGAGCTTCGCCGAGTACGTCCCCGTGACGCTGGAGATCCGTACCGACCTGGGGTGCCTCGACAGACGCATGCCGGGCGTCACCATCTCCTCGGCTCACTGGGTCATGCAGTACTGGCAGGAGAAACGTGAGGTCCTGCCCCCACAGGACCGCCCGCTATGGGTGCACGGGGTGATGACCCTCGATCCCGCCAGCAGTCGGTCCCTTGCCGAGGCATCGAGTGGGAAAGCCGATCCGCTCCCGGGGATCTACCCCGACCTGCGCCAGTACGTCCCCGAGGGAAAGGTCTTCACCACGGTCCCCAAGGAGAAGGCCGATGCGATCCTCGACATCGAGCACATGATGCAGGATGACCCGAGCCGTTTCGAGTCGTCCTCCTTTGACACCGAGCAGGTTGCCATCTGCGCTGACGCCAACCTCCTGATCTTCACCGCGACGGAATGGCATACGTGACGCGGCTGAGCTGCTGCAAACCTGCGGCCCGCGCCATCGTAGGGTAGGTCGCGAGGTCGTGCCTTCAACCCTCGACCGCGCGACCTAAGGATCGACCGCGCGAGCCGGTCCGGTCTTGCAGGGGCTCATTGCCTGTGCCTGGCCCTGCCGGCCTGCCAGCCCACCGGACCCCCCAGGTGGGGCGCCTCACCGGCTGCGCGGCTGTTCGCGCGCCCCGCCCATGCCGTAGTCTTGCCCACGTTGCCCCGGCGAGGGACGCGCCAGCACGGCGTGCATCCGTGATCGACGTGGTGGTACCTGGCGGTACTGCGCGTCGTCGCGCCCAGCCGGACCACCATCAGCCGCGGGGCACCGGGCCCCGCCTCATCCGCAAGGAGAGCCACATGGCCAACAATGCCATCACCCTCAAGGCCCAGGACCGCACCGAGTTCGGCAAGGGCTCGGCCCGCCAGGCCCGCCGCGCCGGCCAGGTCCCCGCCGTCGTCTACGGCCACGGCACCGAGCCCCGCCACCTCCTGCTCGAGGAGCACGCCACCCGCTTGGCCCTGCGCAGCAACGACAACGCCCTGGTCGAGCTGGACATCGCCGGCGGCGAGACCCTCCTGGCCCTGGCCAAGGACGTGCAGCGCCACCCCATCCGCCCCGGCGTGCAGCACGTTGACTTCCTCCTGGTGGACCGCAACGAGCGCGTCGACGTCGAGGTCCCGGTCACCGTCATCGGTGAGGCCGCCCCCGGCACCATCCACATGATCGAGGCCGCCACCGTCATGGTCTCCGCCCCGGCCGTCTCCGTGCCCGAGGCCATCGAGGTCGATGTCACCGGCGTCGCCGCCGGCACCGTCCTGACCCTTGCCGACATCGCCCTGCCCAAGGGTGTCGAGGCCGTCGCCGACGCCGAGACCGCCGTGGTCAACGTGGCCAACGAGCACGCCGTCGCCTCCGAGGTCACCGAGGACGCCCCCGCTGAGGCCGCCGCCGAGGCCGAGGCCGAGTGAATCGCGCGTGACTGACATGTCCAGCCATGACGACGCGCCGGCAGGCGCCTCCCGCACCACCCGTGCCGCCCGCGCCGGGCTCACCCCGGGGTGGGGCGCATGAGTGAGGCCTGGCTCGTCGTCGGGCTGGGGAACCCCGGGACCCGGTACGCCCGCAACCGCCACAACGTCGGCTACATGGTGCTCGACGTCCTGGCCGAGCGCACCGGGTCCCGGTTCTCCCAGCACAAGAAGGCCCGCGCCCGCGTGGCCGAGGGCAGGCTGGGCATGATGCCCGGCGGAGCCCCCGGCCCCCGCGTCATCCTGGCCGAGCCCTCAGTGCTCATGAACCTCTCCGGCGGCCCCGTGGCCGGGCTCGTCTCCTACTACGGGATCGACCCCGCCAGCCGCCTGCTCGTCATCCACGACGAGCTCGACCTGCCCGCCCACGAGCTGCGCCTCAAGCGCGGCGGCGGCGAAGGTGGTCACAACGGCCTGCGCTCCATCAGCAAGTCCGTCTCCACCAAGGACTACGCGCGCCTGCGCGTAGGCATCGGCCGCCCGCCGGGCCGCCAGGACCCCTCCGACTTCGTCCTGTCCGACTTCCCCGGCCGCGAGCGCGCCGACCTCGGCGTCACCCTGGAGCAGGCCGCCGACGCCGTCGAGCAGGTCGTCACGGTCGGCTTCGACGACGCCCAGCAGCGCCTCCACGCCCCCCGCTGAGGGCCAGGTCCTCAGGCCATGAGGCCGGTCTCGTAGGCGACGACGACGGCCTGGACCCGGTCTCGCACGTCGAGCTTGGCGAGCACGTTGCCCACGTGGGTCTTGACGGTGGTGGCCGAGACGACCAGGTGCGCGGCGATCTCCGCGTTCGACATGCCCTGACTCATGAGCACGAGGATCTCCTTCTCGCGCGGGGTCAGTGAGTCGATCCGCGGATCCGAGGAGGACTGGGCCGGCGCCTCCGAGCTCGGCAGTGAGCCGGCGAACATCTCCAGCATCCGCTGGGTGATGCGCGGCGAGACGACCGCCTCCCCGGAGGCCACGGTGCGGATCGCCTCGGCGAGCTCGGTGGGCCGGGTGTCCTTGAGCAGGAAGCCGGAGGCCCCGGCGCGCAGCCCGGCGAAGGCGTACTCGTCCAGGTCGAAGGTGGTCAGGATGAGCACGCGCGTGCTCGGGCACTCCTGGGCGATGCGCTCGGTGGCCTCGATGCCGTTCATCCCCGGCATGCGCACGTCCATGAGGATGACGTCGGGGTGCAGGGCTTTGGCCTGGGCCAGGGCGGAGGTGCCGTCGGAGGCCTCGCCGACGACGGTGATGTCCTCCTCGGCCTCCAGCACCATGCGGAAGCCCATGCGCATGAGCGCCTGGTCGTCGGCGAGCACGACGCTGACCGGGCCGCGGACCTCGCCGGGGCGCTCAGGCTCGTCGGGCTGGAGGGGGTCACCGCTGCTCACAGGGGCGTCTGCCATGAGAAAGTCCCTTCGTCATGCTCGTCCCAGCGCAGGACCGCACGGACTCGCCAACCCGTGGGCGTCGGGCCGGCCTGTACGGTCCCACCATAGACCGAAGCGCGTTCGCGCATGCCGATCAGCCCCTTGCCGGATCCGTGCATCGGGCGCGTGCCGGGGGCGGCCTCGTTGTCCACGGTGAGGACCACGGTGCCATTGTGCCGCTCGACGTCGACGCTGACGGCCGGTGTCGTCGGGGCGTAGCGCAGCACGTTGGTCAGGGCCTCCTGGGCGATGCGGAACACGGTGAGCTGGAGGGCCTTGTCCGCTGGGAGCGCCGCACCCACCCACCGGTAGCTGACGGGCACCCCCGCAGCCACGAAGCGCTTGACCAGCTCGGTGATGTCGGCCTGCTCGGGGGAGGGGGCCAGGGGCAGGTCTCCGCGGGAGCGGTCGCCCGCGCCGTCGGTGGCCTGCTGGCGCAGGTTGGCGATGGGGACGCTGGGCTCGACCGGCGTCACCGTCCCCAGGGGGGCGAACTCGGGCACCGGCAGGTCGCGGACCTCGTGCTGGCGGGCCGACGACGGCGATTCTCCCGAGGGTGCAGGCGGCTCCGGGGACTGCGGGGCCTGTTCTGCTGCCACCGAGGGGTCCTCCCGCAGGACCCCCACCAGGCGGCGAGTGTCGGCCAGGGCGCTGCGTCCGGCCTCGGCCAGGGTCTCGATGGCCTGCTTGGCCGTGGCTGGATCGCGCTCCACGATGGCGGCGGCGCCGTCGGCCATCGTAATCATGACGGCCAGGGAGTGAGCGACGACGTCGTGCATCTCCCGGGCTATGCGACTGCGCTCCTCAGCAGCGGCCAGCAGCACCGCCTGCTCGCTGGCCAGGGCCATCCGGGCCGAGCGGAGCTCTATGGCCTTGAGCCGCAGGCGGGCGGAGCGGGTATTGAAGCCGACCAGGATGCCGACCAGGATGAGGAGAATGAGGATGGCGGCGTTGCGCAGGATCTCCCCAACCGTCAGGCCAGGATTCGTCAGAACGACGTCCATGACGAGAACCACCAGGGAGATGCCCCCCGCGGTCCATGCGGCGGACGGCTTGCGGTGCGAGGCGACGGCGCCCAAGGCGATGGGGATTGATATCAGTCCCATGCCGCTGATGCCGATGGCCGCGTACATCAGCTGCTCCGTATTGAGGTGGAAGGCTTGCAGCACCGCGAACTGATACGTCTCCGGGATCAGGAGGATGGTGGCCCAGCACCACAGGGGGAAGCGTCGGCGAAGTGACAGCGCGACCCCCATCAGTGCGATCGCGATCAACGCCAGAGGCAGGATGGGATAGGTTCTCGCCGGGCTGCTTGGGCGCAGGAGAAGCGGGATAGCCACGATGAGGCTGTAGGCGACGACGCCGGCAGCGATGGAGATGTCGATGATCGTCGGATGGCGGTGGTACCACCGGCTGAGTGTGCGCAGCAGGCCCCGCGGCTCGGGCGGGAGCTCGACGTCGTCCTCGGTGGGCGCGTTGGTGGCTGGACGGCCGGGCTGAGGGGCTGGCAGCTGGCTGGACATAGGGCTCAGTGTGTCATTCCAGGGGGTCGTGATCGACGTCGACTTGTGCGGCTGAGGCGCCCGCCTTCGAGGACGGGGACGGTGACGGTTCCCGTCGCTGCCGGAGGCGGGGAGCGTCGGATCGGGTAAGGACGACGCCGGCAGGGAGCGGATGAGGCGGTGCAGGAGCGCGGGGTCGGTCAGGGCCGCGGGTAGCCCGGCGCCCGCCCGGCTCTTCATGACCGACGCGGCTGTGCCGCCGGGGACGTCGGCTGCTGAAGAGGCAGGAGGGGCGCCGGGACCCTCGTGGGGCGAGGCGGGGCCGGAGGCCTGCTGAGAGGACGCGGGGGCTGACATGGGCTCGCCTCCGGCTGACGGCGGGGGAGTTGCCCGCTCAGGCGTCGCGCCGGGAGAAGACGATCCAGGCGGTGATGAGCGGGATGAGCGCCCAGGCGGCGAAGACCGCGATGGCCTGGCCATGGGTGAGGAACTGGGCTCCCTGACCGCCCCACTCGGTGGTGCGCTGGAACGGGTCCGAGACGGCCTCGGCGACGGTGCTGGGCAGGCAGCCGATGATCTTGAAGATCCATGGCCACTTGCTGGCCGCGAGCTGGAGGGGGCCGCTGATGATGAACAGGAGGGAGACGATCACGGTGATGGTGCCGGCGGTGGAGCGCAGCAGGAAGCCGAGTCCCAGGGCCAGGAGGGCGATGGTGGCGAAGACCAGGCCCGAGCCCCAGATGTAGCCGATGTAGTGCGAGTCGGTGAGGGAGCCGGCGTGCTCGCCGATGAAGGGCTTGGAGATCGCCCAGGACAGGAACACGGACACCGACCCCAGGAGGAAGGAGACGATGGCCAGGACCACTGCCTTGGACACCAAGAGCTGCCCGCGCTTGGGGACGGCGGCCAGAGAGGAGCGGATCTGTCCGGAGGAGTACTCCCCGGTGATGATGAGGGCTCCCAGGACCGCGACCACGACCTGCCCGAATGTCAGACCGGAGGTGATCATGTTCTTGGCCGTGTCCTGGTAGTGCTCGGACTGTCCGAGGGCGGCGGTGAGGCCGGCGCCGAACAGGACGGTCAGGGCGATGGTGATGAAGGAGGTGATCCAGGTCGAGCGCAGGGACCAGAACTTGATCCACTCGGCGTGCACGGAGCGCAGGAGGGTCTGGCGGCCCTGGATGCGGGAGCGCGCTGGGCGCGGTGCGGGCCCTGTGGGGGCGGTCCCGACGGCGTTGCGCACCGGGGCGGGGCCGGCTGGGGTGGTGGAGGCGTGTGCGGGGCTGTGAGTACTCATGGCTGGCCTTCTGGAGTGAGACGGATGGAGCTTCTGATGGCGGGCGTGGCGCGCTGGCGTGCGGGCCTCAGCCCCGGGCGGAGCCCTGCGGCACGGCCTGGCGCACCTGGGCCTGCTGCATCTGGGCCTGGGAGGCGGGGTCGGTGCGGTACTCCACGGAGTCGCTGGTCAGAGTCATGTAGGCCTCTTCGAGGCTGGCGCGGATGGTGGTGAGCTCGTGCAGAACGATGCCGCCCTGGGCGGCCAGCTCGCCGATGGTGGCGGCGGTGGTCGCGGTGGTCTCCAGGACGTTGGGGGCCACGGGCTGGGCGGCCAGGTTGCGGGAGGCCATGAGCTCGGCGAGCTGGGTGGCCTGAGGGGAGGCCACGCGCACCCGGTCGGTGGTGGCCGAGGCGATGACGTCGTTGACTGGGCCGGCCGTCAGGATCCGGCCGCGGCCGATGACCAGGAGGTGGTCGGCGGTCTGGGCCATCTCGCTCATGAGGTGGGAGGAGATGAACACGGTGCGGCCCTCTCCGGCCAGACGGCGGCAGGTCTCACGCACCCACTTGACGCCCTCGGGGTCCAGGCCGTTGACGGGCTCGTCGAACAGGAGCACACCGGGGTCGCCCAGCAGGGCTGCCGCGATGCCCAGGCGCTGGCCCATGCCCAGGGAGAAGCCCTTGACGCGCTTCTTGGCCACCGAGGTCAGGCCGGTGATGTCCAGGACCTCGTCGACCCGCTTGGCGGGGATGCCGTTGGAGGCGGCCAGCTGGCGCAGGTGGCTGCGGGCGCTGCGCGAGCCGTGCAGGCCCTTGGCGTCCAGCAGGGCACCGACCTCGCACAGGGGGGCTGACAGCTGCCGGTAGGGGCGCCCGTTGATCGTGACCTTGCCGCTGGTGGGCTTGTCCAGGCCCATAATCATGCGCATCGTGGTGGACTTGCCCGCCCCGTTGGGGCCCAGGAAGCCGGTGACGGTGCCGGGCTCGACGGTGAAGGAGATGTTGTCCACCGCTGTCTTCTTGCCATAGCGCTTGGTGAGATTGACTGCCTCGATCATGATGTTCTCTCTTCGACGTGGGCCTCTGGCCAGGGGGTGGGTGGTTCGCCGTGGTTCTTCCGGGGGCTGCTCCCACGGAGCAACCGGATGGCTCCAGCCTAGGAGTGCGCCGTCGTCGGTGAATCGGCCGAGGTGACGAACCCGGGGCCGGCCGGGGCGGGTCCGTCAGGGGGAGGGGGTCCTCCTGGAGGATGAGAACCAATCGGTCGATGCGAGCCGCCGGAGGCCACCGAGGAGTCGACGGCGTCCGACGCGCAGTGGGGATCTCTCCCCAGATGGCTACGTTGTGAGGGAAAAGGGTTCCCCTGACCGTGCGGGGGCTGCGCATAATATGCGCAGTTTCGGGTGCCGGTCCTCGACGGCCGGACCGGACTGCGAGCGGCGGCCTCCCCGGGCCGACGGTCCCAGCCCCCTCAGAGAGGATGAGAGGAACATGTCCAACCCCTTCTTCAGCCGAAGCACCGCCTTCCAGGAAGGCGGCCATGCGCCTGGGGCCGCCCCGGCCCAGACGCCCAACGGCTACCCCACGATGCCCGGCTACCAGGCCGGCCAGTACGGCCAGCAGGCGACCGGCTACGGTCAGCAGTACGGGCAGTACGGCCAGACTGCCAACCCGTACAGCAACCAGTACGGTCAGCAGACGGCCGGCTACGGCCAGGTGAGTCCCGAGCAGATGGCCGGCCTGGAGGCCCAGTACCAGGCGCCGTCGGCCACCAACGCGGACATGCGCCGCATGACCTACGACGACGTCATCATTCGCACCGCCGGCATGTTCGCCGTCATCCTGGCCACGGGCGCCCTGTGCTGGAACCTGGTGACCAATGAGGCGACTTTCGCTCTGGGTGCCATGGCGGTGTTCGCCGGTGCCATCGGTGCCTTCGTCCTGGGCCTGGTCAACAGCTTCAAGCGGGAGCCCTCCCCGGCCCTCATCCTGGCCTACGCGGCCTTCGAGGGACTGCTGCTGGGTGGCTTCTCCGGCATCATGGAGGCCCGCTACGAGGGCATCGTCGTCCAGGCCGTGCTCGCGACGCTGGCCACCTTCGGCGCCATGCTCGCGGCCTACTCCTTCGGCGGCTTCCGGGTTCAGGGCAGGTTCCGTCGGGTGGTGGTCGTGGCCACCTTCGGCTACATGATCTTCTGCCTCATCAACTTCGCCCTCATGGTGACCGGTGCGACCACCGGCGCCTGGGGGCTGCGCTCCCTGACCATCATGGGGATCCCGCTGGGAGTCCCGCTGGGAATCCTAGCGGTCATCCTGGCCTCCCTCTTCCTGGCGATCGACTTCGAGTCCATTGAGAACGGGGTCCGCAACGGGCTGCCCCAGCGCTACGCCTGGGCGGGGGCCTTCGGCCTGGTCGTCACCATCGTGTGGCTCTACGTGGAGTTCCTCCGCCTGCTGAGTTACTTCCGCGACTGAGAGCGAGGGGTCGGGCCCGGTTCGCCCGGTCCGACCTGACGCCACCACCTCGGCCGGGGCCGGGACGCTGCTGATGCGTCCCGGCCCCAGCTGCGTGCTCGCCGGCCCGACGGTGCCGCCCCGCTCGCCGGGTTCGCGCTGGGCCGAGGCCCGCTGCTGCGTCCAACCGGGGGCCTCACGTAGGCTCGCCGCATGATTAACGCCAACATGCCCTCCGTCGAGGGTGCCAAGGGCACGAAGCCCACGCTCACCTTCCCCGGGACCGAGGCCCCCGAGGGGCTCCAGGTCCAGGTGCTCGACGCCGGCGACGGCCAGGTGGTGGAGGCCGGCGACACGATCGTGGCCAACTACCTGGGCCAGATCTGGGGCGGCGACGTCTTCGACAACTCCTACGACCGCGGCCAGCCGCTGAACTTCCAGGTCGGCGTCGGCATGGTCATCCGCGGCTGGGACGACGGCCTCGTGGGCCAGCGCGTCGGCTCGCGCCTGCTGCTGTCCATCCCCTCCGAGCTCGGCTACGGCGACCGCGGCGTCCCGCAGGCCGGCATCCGCGGCGGCGACACCCTCGTCTTCGTCACGGAGATCCTCGGCGTCATGTGAGCCAGGCCCACTGAGCCGCTGACCGCGCGTTCGCACGGTAGGCGCCCAGGACACTGCACCCTGACAGTGCGTCCTGGAGCCCTGCCGTGCGAACGCGCGTCTGCATGCGGTGCCCCGGGGTGGCGTTCACTGCGCTAGCCTGGGGGCGGCGCGCTCGCGCCACACCCGGTAGCACGAACTGCACGGTCCGGAGGAAGTCCGGATGACGCCGTCGGGGCCGCAGACCCCGGACCCGCCCCGATCTTGTCGTGGGCGAGCAACAACCAGGCGTTCGTCACCTCGGGGAGGTCGGTCATCGGCCGTCACGGGGACTCCTGCTGCACCGGGTGCGATCACTCGCACCCGCAGGAGCCTCCATGCCGAATATGCCCGCCTCAGACATCCAGGCCGGCGTCCCCGCCAGCATCTCAGCCCAATTCACCCTCTCCTTCGACGGCCGCTTCTGGGGCGGTGTTCTTGAGCTCCACGAACGTCGTCGTGGGGCCGAGGCGAATGACCAAGGCGGCACGGTGCGGGCGGCGCGGCACGTCTTCGGGGCCGAGCCCAGCGACGTCGAGCTCTACGACTTCCTCCTGATTCACGGCGGGGCCCTCATCGACCGAGCCGCTGCTTGTCCTCCGGTACCGGCCTCCCGGTCGGCGGGCTCATCGTCGGCCCCTCGCCCCAACCCCAAGCGCGCCGCACGGCAGGCCGCCAAGGAGGCTGCCCGGGCGCGTCCGTCCACCGCTGCGCAGGCCGCCCTGGCCGCTGCCCGCGAGGAGACCGCGACCCGTGCCTCCCGTGACCGGAGCCGGCGGCGTCGCCAGAAGGCGGACGAGGACTGGGCGCGCCGTCGTCAGCGGGCCAAGCGCCGTCACCGCGGCCGGTGACGCAAGCCCGGTGTTCCGCAAATCGTGGCGGTGAGCGAGGCCCTCCTCGGGTGCGGGACGCCGGCCCGAGACCGTGCCGGGGGTGGCCTTGGCGCGTCTCAGTGCGTCTCAGCGCGTCTCAGGGACAGGAAGCGAAGCGGCGTCCGAAGCCAACGAGGGCTACGCTATGGCAACACGGCGTCGTGAAGCGCTGGCCACCCCCTGAGGCCGGCTCCTTGCGACGCCGTTCCAGTCCGTCTGCCCGAGAAGGAATCGCTCATGCCGCAGTACCGCAGCGCCACCTCCACCCACGGCCGCAACATGGCGGGCGCCCGTGCACTGTGGCGCGCCACCGGTGTCAAGGACTCCGACTTCGGCAAGCCGATCATCGCCATCGCGAACTCCTTCACCCAGTTCGTCCCCGGGCACGTGGGCCTGCGCGACGTCGGACGCCTCGTGGCCACCGAGATCGAGGCGGCCGGGGGCCTGGCCAAGGAGTTCAACACGATCGCCGTCGACGACGGCATCGCCATGGGCCACGACGGCATGCTCTACTCCCTGCCCAGCCGCGACCTCATCGCCGACTCCGTGGAGTACATGGTCAGCGCCCACTGCGCCGACGCCCTCGTGTGCATCTCCAACTGCGACAAGATCACCCCGGGCATGCTCATGGCCGCCCTGCGCCTCAACATCCCGACCATCTTCATCTCCGGCGGCCCCATGGAGTCGGGCAAGATGACCGCCGCCGACGGCACCACCCGCAAGCTCGACCTCATCGACGCCATGATGGACGCCGCCGACCCCACTGTCTCCGACGAGACCATCAGCGCCATCGAGCGCCTGGCCTGCCCCACCTGCGGCTCCTGCTCGGGCATGTTCACCGCCAACTCCATGAACTGCCTCACTGAGGCCCTCGGCCTGGCCCTGCCCATGAACGGCACCCTGCTGGCCACCCACGCCGACCGCGGCGAGCTCTTCAAGCGCGTCGGCCACCAGATCGTCGAGATCACCCGGGCCTACTACGAGCACGACGACGCCTCCGTCCTGCCGCGCTCCATCGCCACCAAGGCCGCCTTCGAGAACGCCATGAGCCTGGACATCGCCATGGGCGGCTCCACCAATACCGTCCTGCACCTGCTGGCCGCCGCCCAGGAGGCCGAGGTCGACTTCGCCATGGCCGACATCGACCGCCTCTCGCGCAAGGTCCCCCACCTGGCCAAGGTCGCGCCCTCGACGAACCTCTACCACATCGAGGACGTCCACCGCGCCGGCGGCATCATCGGCATCCTCGGCGAGCTCGACCGCGGCGGACTGCTGGAGACCACCACCTCCAACGTCCTGGGCACCACCCTGGGCGAGGAGCTCGCCGCCTACGACATCGCCCGCCCCGGCCCCGACGGCGTCCCCGGCTCCCAGGTCAGCGAGGAGATCCGCACCGGCTACCTCGCCGCCCCCGCCGGCGTGCGCACCACCGAGATGTTCTCCCAGGCCTCCCGCTGGGAGTCCCTCGACACCGACCGCGCCGCCGGCTGCATCCGCGACATCGAGCACGCCTACTCCGCCGACGGCGGCCTGGCCGTCCTCTTCGGCAACATCGCCGAGAAGGGCTGCATCGTCAAGACCGCCGGCGTGGACGAGTCGATCCTGACCTTCTCCGGGCCCGCCGTCGTCTTCGAGTCCCAGGAGGACGCCGTCGCCGGGATCCTCGGCAAGCAGGTGAAGTCCGGCGACGTTGTCATCATCAGCCACGAGGGACCGCGCGGCGGCCCCGGCATGCAGGAGATGCTCTACCCGACGACCTACATCAAGTCCATGCACCTGGGCAAGGAGTGCGCCCTGCTCACCGACGGGCGCTTCTCCGGGGGCACCTCTGGGCTGAGCATCGGCCACGTCTCCCCGGAGGCGGCGGCCGGCGGGCTCATCGGCCTGGTGCGCAGCGGCGACATCATCGACATCGACATCCCGGGCCGCTCCATCTCCGTGCGCCTGAGCGAGGAGGAGATCGAGCGCCGCCGCGCCGAGGAGGAGGCCCGCGGCGAGGCCGCCTGGACCCCGCACGTGGACCGCCCCCGCAAGGTCTCCGCGGCGCTGCGCGCCTACGCCATGCTCGCCACCAGCGCCGACCTGGGCGCGGTGCGCGACCTCAAGCGCCTCGGGATCAAGTAGCCTGACGAGGGCCGGAGGGGCCGGCCCGGGTTGACCAACTGCATATTTGAAAATCGTTGTCACTCGCACCTAGGGTTTGCGTGTGACAATCGTTCTCAGATCGCTGGTGGTGCGATCCGGCAGCACGACGCTGGTCAACGGCGTCGCCCTCCGCCTCGCGCCCGCCAGCCGGACCGCCCTGGTCGGCGCCTCCGGAGCGGGCAAGTCCCTCACCTGCGCCGCGCTCGCGGGCATCCTCCCGTCCTCCCTGGAGGTGGCCGGCTCCTTGACCGTTGAGCCCGATGACGCTGACGCAGGCAGCGACCCGAGCGTGAGCTCCCCAGCGGGAGGTGAGGACGGCGGCGTCAACCTGCTGGGTCTGCCCGCCGCCCTGCGCCCCCGGGGCAGCCGCATCGCCCTGGTCCCACAGGACCACTCCACAGCCCTGCACCCGCTCATCGCGGTCGGCCGCCAGATCGCGCTGGCCTCCCAGGCCGCCGGACGCAGCCGGGACGAGGCCCGCCAGCGCGCCACCGACTACCTCTACGCCGTCGGGCTCGACGAGTCCTTCGCCGACCGCGTCCCCGGGCGCCTCTCCGGAGGCCAGCGCCAGCGCGTCAGCCTGGCCCTGGCCCTGGCCGCCGAACCCGCCCTCATCATCGCCGACGAGCCCACCACCGCCCTCGACGTCGTCGCCCGCGCCGAGATCCTCGGGCTCCTGAGCTCCCTGACCAGCCTGCCCCAGGCCCCCGCCCTGCTCCTCATCACCCACGACCTTCCCGCCGCCGCCATCTGCGAGAACATCGCCGTCCTCCACGACGGCGCCATCATCGAATCGGGGCAGACCCGCTCCGTCCTGACCCGCCCCGAGCACCCGGTCACGGCCGCCATGTGCGAGGCCGGTGCCGAGGAGACCATCGACGGGGCCCTGGCCGCAGCGGGAGCCGCCGCATGAGCGGGCTTGAGACCCGTGGCCTCAGGCGCTCCCACCCGGGGGCGGGCGGCGAGCGGCGCGAGGTGCTGCGCGGCGTGGACCTGAGCCTGGAGCCGGGGGAGAACGTGGCCCTCATCGGACGCTCAGGATGCGGCAAGACGACGCTGCTGCGTGCCCTGCTGCTGCTCGACTCCCCGGGCCCTGAGGACGCCGGCGAGATCCTGCTCGACGGCGAGCCCGTGCGCCGAGGCGGCGCCCGAGCGTTGCGGGCCTTCCGGCGGGCGGTGCAGTACGTGCCCCAGGACGCCGCCGCCACCCTCCACCCGCGCCGCTCAGTCCTGGCGCAGGTGGCCACCCCGCTGCGCACCCTGGGGGTGGTGCGCGACCGTGAGGAGGCCACCAGTCGGGCCCGGAGGATCCTGGCGAGCCTCGAGATTCACCGCGAGATTTGGGAGAACCGGCCCCACGAGATCTCCGGCGGCCAGGCGCAGCGAGTCTCCATCGCCCGGGCCCTGGCCCTGTCACCGCGCTACCTCCTGCTCGACGAGCCGGTCTCCGGGCTCGACCCCGCCCTGCGCCGCCAGACCCTCGACCTGCTCGCCGCCATCGAGGCCGACCCCGAGATTGGCCCCGACGCCGGTGCGAGTGACGAGGAGGAGCCCGCCGCAAAGGGCGACGCAAGTGGTGAGCCGGAACCCGGCCCGGCTGTGTCTGGCGCCGTGCCCGCCCCGGCTGGCTCCTGCGCCCGGCCCGCCCCAGCCCTGCTAGTGGTGTCGCACGACCTGGCCGCCGTCGCCCGCGTCTGCCAGCGGGCCCTGGTCATGGACGGCGGCTCCATCGTCGAGGACGCCCCCATGCGCCGCCTCCTCACTAAGCCCACCCACCCGGCCACCCGCGCCCTGCGCGACGCCGTCCCCACCCTGCCGACCGCCACCGACTGACAACCTCTCCGACCGATGACACCCCGACAGCTGACACCCCGACACAGGCCCGAAGGAGCATCCATGTCCATGCCCAGCCCCGCCGTCACCCGCCGCCAGGTCCTCGCCGCCCTCGGCATCGGCGCCGGCGCCGCCGCCATCGCCTCCTGCTCGCGCAGCTCCTCGGGCGACGGCCGCATCCGCCTGGCCATGTTCCACGCCCCCGAGAGCAAGCTCAACCCGCTCACCAACGATGGCTCCAAGCTCGTCCGCTGGTCCTGCGCCGAGAGCCTCACCACGCTCAACGCCGACGGCGACGCCCAGGAGCTGCTCGCCACCTCCTGGAAGCGCGAGGGCGAGACCACCTGGCGCCTCACCCTGCGCGAGGGCGTCACCTTCCACGACGGCACCGCCCTGAGCGCCGAGAACGCGGCCGCCGCCCTCACCTTCGCCGCCACCGCCGCCAAGCCGCCGCGCGTCCTGGACGGAGTCAAGCTCACCGCGAAGGCCGACGGCAAGGATCTCCTCCTGACCACCGCGGCCCCCGACCCCCTCATGCCGCAGCGCCTGTCCAGCCCCCAGCTCGTCATCCTGTCCCCGGCCGCCTACCCCGGCTCCGCCGACGGCGCCATCGACCCCGTCGGCCACGGCACCGGCGCCTTCATCCTCAAGCAGGCCAACGGCTCCTCCGGCGCCACCCTGGAGCGCAACGACAAGTACTGGGGCACGAAGGCCACCGCCCCCGGCATCGACGTCACCTACGTTCCCGACGGCGCCGCCCGCGCCAACGCCCTGCGCACCGACACCGCCGACATCGTCGAGGCCGTCCCCGTCGCCCAGGTCGGCAACATCGACAAGAACCTTCTCCACGAGGTAGCCACCCCGCGCACCTCCACCCTCTATCTCAACACCCGCTCCGGCCCCTTCGCCGACCCCGCCCTGCGAGCCGCCGCACGCAACGCCGTCGACCCCGCCGCCCTCATCAAGACCGTCTTCGAGGGTCACGCCGACTTACCCGTCGGACTCCTGGGACCGGCTGTGCCCTGGGCCGCCGAGCTGCGCGCCTGGAAGAAGGAGACCTACCCCGGAGCCACGGGCGCGGCCGCCACCGGCAAGGTCCCCGGCGCCACCGCCGCCGGGACCGTCCCCGCCGGCACCGCCATCACCCTGGCCTCCTACACCGACCGCCCCGAGCTCGGCGAGATGGTCCCCCTCCTGGCCCAGCAGCTCGAAGCCGCCGGCTTCAAGGTCACCCAGGACGTGCGCGAGTACAACCAGATCGAGTCCGAGGCCCTGGCCGGCAAGTTCCACGCCGTCCTCGTGTCGCGCTCCACCGTCCTGGACTCCGGCGACGCCGTCGCCTACATGACCGCCGACTTCTCCTCCTCCGGCTCCTACTCCATGAGCGGCCTGCACGATGAGAAGGTCGACGCCGCCATCTCCAAGGCCGCCGCCACGCAGCCCGGCGACGAGCGCCGCAAGGCCATCATGGCCGCCGAGCAGGCCATTCTCGTCTCCGGCGCCGCCATCCCGCTCGCCCACGAGCGCGTCATCCAGGGCGAGGCCTCCGGGGTCACCGGCGCCCAGCGCGACCCGGGCGAGCGCGCCCTCATCACCTCGGCCACGACCGTGAAGAAGTGAGCGGCGTGCTCACCCGGCTCGCCGGGCGCCTGCGCACGGGCGACCTCGTCACCGGCATCTCGCGCCTGCTCGCCCTGGCCTGCCTCGTCGGCCTGGTGGGCATGCTGCCGTGGCTCTCGGGCAAGGACCCGGCCCTGACGATCCTGCGCGCCACCTCCTCCGACCGGGAGCCCACACCGGAAATCCTGGACTCCATCCGCAAGAGCATCGGGATCGACGGCGGCCCCCTCCACGTCATCGGGCACTGGCTGGCCGGGGTGGCCCGCGGCGACCTGGGCCGCTCCTGGGTATCCGGAGCCGACGTCGGCCCGGACGCCGTGGACGCCTTCGGAGTCTCCCTGAGTCTCATGGCCGCAGCGCTCGGCGTCGGAGTCATCGTGGCCGCCGCCCTGGTCCTGCCCGCCCTGCGCGACGGGCTGCGAGGGCGACCCCGGCCTCGCGGCGGCGCCGCCTCCGCGGTCCTCATCTCCCTGCCCGAGTACCTCCTGGCCCCCATCCTCATGCTCGTCCTGGCCGTCTACCTCAGGATCCTGCCGCCCTTCGGGTGGGGCAGCCCCGAGAAGGTCATCATGCCGGCCCTCAGCCTGGGCCTGCCCACCGGCGGCTACCTCGGCGGACTCGTCTCCGACGCCGTCACCGCCACCTTCTCCGAACGCTGGGTGGCCACCTGGTCCACCGCCGGCATCCGCGGCCGAACCCTGGCCGGAGCCGTCCTGAGGCGGGCCCTGGCACCACTGACCGGGCAGGTGGCGCTCGTCGTCGTGGCCCTGACCGGCGGCGCGGTCGCCGTGGAGAAGATTTTCGCCATCCCCGGGCTGGGGCGCGAGCTCCTGGACGCCGCCTCCGCCCAGGACGTGCCGGCCCTCCAGGCCCAGATCCTGCTGCTGCTCGCCCTGGCGCTGGCCGCCGGCGTCATCGCCGGAGCGGCCCGGCGCCTCCTCATGGGGCGGGCCGCCGGGGCGGGCGGGCTCACGGCACCGCCCCCGGTGGAGCACCCGGGGCGGGCTGCCCGCGTCATCGCCGTCAGCGGTGCCGCCCTGCTGGCCCTCATGGTGGCCGTCGGGATCCGGCGCGACCCCTACGCCGTCGTCGCGGACAAGCTCGCAGCTCCCAGCGCCGCCCTCCCACTGGGCGCCGACTCGCTCGGGCGCGACGTGCTGGCACGGGTGGCTCACGGGGCCGTGTCCACCGTGAGCGGCGCCGTCATCGTCACAGTGGTGTGCTTCGTCATCGCCATACTGGTGGGGCTGGCGCCGCGGGCGGCCACAGGATTCATTGAGGTCGCCAACGCCGCCCCGCCGATCCTGGCCGGGCTCATCGTCGCCGGCGTCTCCGGGCCCAGCGCCACGGGCGCCGCCATCGCCGTGGCCGGCGTCGGCTGGGCACCTCTGGCCTCCCACGCCGCCGGACTCGTCGCCGAGAACCGGCAGCGCCCCGACGTCCTCCTCGCCCCGGTCTTGGGGGAGGGGCGCGTGCGGATCACCCTGACCCGGGTCCTGCCCGCCGTCGTCGGCCCCCTGGCGCGCCACGCGGCCCTGAGACTGCCCGGCAAGGCCCTGGCGCTGGCGGCCCTGGGATTCCTCGGCCTGGGCGCCCAGAGCCCCGCACCGGAGTGGGGGCTGGTCCTGTCCGACGCACTGCCCTACATCGAACGGGCCCCCTGGGCCGTGGCCACGCCCGCCGCCGCCCTCGTGGTCCTGTCGATCACATCGGTTGCCGCCTCCCGCAGCATGCGGCGCTGAGACCGCAGAGACCTCTGGCGTCGCTGAGCCCCGGTGGCAGCGGCCTGGCTCCGGCCCGGCCCAGGCCGGGCGCAAGGGCTGCGCCGTCGGGCACAGACAACAAGGCGGGCGCCAACCGCGCGATGGGTTGGCGCCC
>ERZ773007.557-NODE-557-length-18519-cov-4.388161_pt1 | contig 18519 bp, 15 predicted proteins | sample MGYA00580665_ERZ773007 | MGnify/ENA primary metagenome ERZ773007 (study PRJEB29015, sample SAMEA2738122) | human oral metagenome | biome: human oral; feature: human-associated habitat; material: saliva | place: China | collected 2167 ... | reverse complement strand
TGCTCATGGTGGTCTTTCACGCCACCGGCGACCTCATCGTCCTGGGCACGACGACGGTCGTCGTCATTGTCGCCGGAGTCCTGCCGCTGGCCCGCCACCTGTGGAACGTCCCCGACAACGCGCCGGCCCACCTGCCCCACGTCGGCTCCCAGGAGTACCGCGAGGCGGAGGAGGCACGTCGCTCGGCGAGCACCAGGCCCGTGCCGGTGGCGATCGGCTCACGCCCCTCGGGTTACCGCTCAGTGCGTGAGGCTGCCGAAGCGATCGCTGCCGCTCAGGCGCGTGCGACGGCGTCAGGGCGAACCGTGCACGTCTCCTTCCTCGTCGACTCCGACGGCGCCGGGAGAGCGGACGGCAGGACTGCTGCCTCCGCAGAGCCCGAGCTGCGTCGCGTGACCGCCCTGCGCACCCGCAAGCGAATCCCGACCGCCAGTGCCGAGCTCAGCTCGGACGGTGCCGGCGACGGCGCCCGCGGCGGAGCCCGGCGCTCATGGTCCTCGGTGTGGAACGAGGCCACTGACAGCACAAGCAGATGATCCGGATCCAGCCCTGAGCCGTTTCGACCCACCTTCCTGAAGGACCCTCCATGACTACTCCCACCGTCGCCATCGCGGCCCTGGCCGTCCTCGTCCTGATCGCCCTGGCGCTCTCGCTCAAGATCATCACCCAGTACGAGCGGGGCATCGTCTTCAGGCTGGGGCGTCTGCGACCCGTCTACGAGCCCGGCCTGCACCTGGTCGTCCCCTTCCTCGAGCGCCTGGTACGGGTCGACACCCGAGTGGTCACCCTGACCATCCCGCCCCAGGAGGTCATCACGGAGGACAACGTGCCGGCGCGCGTCAACGCCGTCGTCCTGTTCAACGTCACTGACCCGGTCAAGGCCGTCATGGCGGTGGAGAACTACGCGATCGCCACCTCCCAGATCGCGCAGACCACGTTGAGGTCCGTCCTCGGTCGGGTTGACCTGGACACCGTGCTCGCCCACCGCAGCGCCCTGAACGCCGACCTGCGCGACATCATCGAGAAGCTCACCGAGCCCTGGGGTGTGGAGGTCAGTGTCGTTGAGATCAAGGATGTCGAGATTCCCGAGCAGATGCAGCGGGCCATGGCTCGTGGGGCCGAGGCCGAGCGTGAGCGCCGCGCCAAGATCATCAACGCCCGCGGTGAGCTCCAGGCCTCCGAGGAGCTGCGCCAGGCGGCGGACACGCTCTCGAAGTCACCGGCCTCTCTCCAGCTGCGCTACCTGCAGACCCTCCTGGAGCTCGGCGCCGACCAGAACTCCACGGTCGTCTTCCCCCTGCCGATGGACATCATCGGACCGCTCCTGGAGCGCTTCGGTCCCCAGGGCGGCCTGCCGGAGGCTAACGAGGGCGAGGACGGCGAAGGAGCTGGCGCACCGCGTCACCGATGAAGACTGCGACCGCCGCCCACACCAGGACCATGGCCGCCCATCGGGCCAGCGGGATCCGCTCGTGGAAGGCGCCCCAGGCCAGCAGGAACTGGATGGTTGGGGCGATGTACTGTCCCATCCCGACCACGGACAACGGCACGCGCCTGGTCCCGGCGGCGAAGAGCAGCAGGGGCACGGCCGTGACCGGGCCGGCCACCACGAGCAGCGCCAGGATCCACCACCCTTGAGCGGGGGCCTGCCAGGCCGACTGCCCCTGCCAGGCCAGGTGGCCCAGGTAGGCGAGTGCGATGGGAGTCACGACGGCGCTCTCCACCGTCAGCCCGGTCAGAGCGTCCACGTCGGGCCCGAGCTGCTTCTTGACCAGCCCGTACAAGGCGAAGGAGAAGGCCAGCGCCAGGGAGATCCACGGCAGCGAGCCCTGCAGCACCACGAGGAGGGCCACTCCAGCGCTCGCCAGCGCGATCGAGACCCGGTGAGCGGGGCGCAACCGCTCATGCAGCACCAGCGAGGCCAGGGCCACCGTCACCAGCGGGTTGATGAAGTAGCCCAGGGCGGCGTCGGCCGTGCGCGCGCTGTTGACGCCGTAGACGTAGACGAGCCAGTTGACTGAGACCAGCAGCCCGCAGACGGCCAGCATCCCCAGCAGGCGCGGTGAGCGCACCACGTGAACCAGCTGCGCCCAGCGGCGCCGCAGGGCGATGAGCGTCAGGCAGGAGACGAGCGTCCAGAGGATCCGGTGACCGATGATCTCCACACTGCCGGCGGCCGAGAGGAGGTGGAAGTAGAGGGGGAAGACGCCCCACAGGGTGTAGCAGCCGATGACCAGAGCCATCCCAGTGCTGTCGAGCGTCCCTGACGCCGAGGTCGCCGCGGCCTCAGGACGGGCCGGTGGCGTAGCGGTGGGGCCGTCTTTCGAGGAGGATGCACCGGGGGAGGAGCTCATTGTGATCTGTTCCTGATCCGTTCGCGCTCGGGGATGGCTGCGGTGACCGTGTCGCCGCTCCGCGTAGCATAGTGAGGCGCACTGGACCGCCTCGGAAGGGTCCGCTCTTTCGCGGGTGAGGACGGCGCGCCGATCGGTCCCGATCGCTCAGCCCCGGGCCTGACAGGCCCGGACCCCGCACGTGAAGGAGCCCCGCCATGGCCGACGCCGCCCGCGCCCGCAAGGTCGCCGACCGCATTCATGAGACTGTCGCCCGCCTCCTTCAAGGGCGCATCAAGGACCCGCGCCTGGGCTTCGTCACCGTCACCGACGTCCGTGTCACCGGCGACCTCCAGCAGGCCACCGTCTTCTACACCGTCTACGGCAGCGATGAGGAGCGGGAGGAGACGGCCAAGGCGCTGCGCTCAGCCAAGGGACTCATCCGCTCCGAGGTTGGCAAGGCCCTCGGCATCCGCCTGACCCCCTCACTGTCCTTCCAGCTCGATGCCCTCCCCACCACCGCCAAGACCCTCGAGGACGCCCTGGCCCAGGCCAGGGTGCGTGACGCCCAGATCGCCAAGGTCGCCGAGGGAGCCACCTACGCCGGTGACGCCGACCCCTACCGCCACGATGAGGAGGATGAGGAGGCCGGGGACGGCGACCCCCAGGCCGAGGAGGGCGATCAGGAGTCCGCAACGGACGCCGAGGACCGGTGAAGGCCTCTGAGCGGGCCGAGCCCGTGGAGCGGACCGGCCGTCATAGTGGCCCCGACCGCGCACGTCGTCGCCCCGACGTCCCCCGCGGCGCGGTCACGGCGGCCGACGGGATCCTCGTGGTGGACAAGACCCAAGGGCTGACCAGTCACGACGTCGTCGGTGCCACCCGCCGCCTGGCCGCCACCCGCAAGGTGGGGCACGCCGGCACCCTCGACCCCATGGCCACCGGCCTGCTGCTGCTGGGCATCGGGCGCGCCACCCGTTTCCTCACCTACCTGGTGGGAGCCGACAAGACCTACGAGGCCACCGTTCGCCTCGGGGTGGAGACCACGACGGAGGACGCCGACGGGGAGATCGTCGCAGCCCGCGGCTGCCGGATCGAGGGCCTGTCCGAGCCCCGCCTCCAGGAGGTGCTGACAGCCCTGACCGGACCGATCCAGCAGGTGCCCAGTGCGGTCTCCGCCATCAAGGTCGACGGCGTGCGAGCCTACCAACGCGTCCGTGACGGGCAGGACGTCGAGCTGCAGGCCAGGCCCGTCACCATCCACGAGCTGCGACTGACCGCAGAGCCCCGGAAGACGGTCGTCGAAGCCGCCCTCAGCGACGGCCCGGACGCAGCGGAGGCCGTCGACATCGATATCCTCGTCTCCTGCTCGTCGGGCACCTACGTGCGCGCCCTGGCCCGGGACCTGGGGTGGGCGCTGGGCTGCGGGGCTCATCTGACCGCGCTGCGGCGCACCGCAGTGGGCCCCTTCGACATCGATGAGGCTCACACCCTGGCGGACCTGTCCGCCCAGGTCGAGACCGACGCCTCCAGCCCTGAGCCTCACGGGGTCACCACACTCCCGCTGGAGGAGGTCGCCCGGCGCTGCTTCGAGTGGCTGGCTCTGACCGAGGGCGAGGCACGCGCACTGCGCTACGGCCAGCCCCTTGACGCCGAGGTCCTGGAGAGGGCCGAGGCACCCGAGGGCCGGCGGCTGCAGGCCTCTGCGAAGACGGCCGAGCAGCGCGTCGTCGCCGGATTCGCCCCCGGTGGGCGCCTCGTGGCACTGTTGAGGCACCAGGGTCCACGTGCGCGCCCGGTGCTGGTCCTGGACCCGGCCTGAGACGCGCACCCGGGCCGCCGGCCCGTCCGGCGAAAGCACACCCGATGAGCACCTTTGCGTGAGGAGACATGATGAGCCAGACCGGAGGATGCCGCTGCGGATGCGGCGGGCACGGCAAGCGCAACGAGCAGGACGAGCGGGCCGCCGCTCCCGCAGTCGCCCAGCCGGTGGGTGAGGGATACCGGCCCGAGCCCGCACAGACCTCCCCGGAGGTCGTCGACGCCGTCGCCATCGCCTCAGCGGTGACGACGGCCCTGGGAGCGGGAGCGCCGCAGGGCGTCACCCCCGGGCACAAGGCCGGTAACCTGCTGGGTCTGCGTGATGTCTCCGCCTCCGCCTCGGGCGGTGGCGGTTGCGGTTGCGGAGGCCACTGACTCGGCCCCGTCACACGCTGTGGCGCTGGAGGGCCTCGGTGACCGTCGTCAGGCGTGAGGGGCCGTCAGCCTCCTCGTATCGTCCCAGGAGCAGGTCCTCCTTGATCTGCCCGTCCACGAGCACCAGGACACGGTCGGCCCGGGCCGCCACCTGGGTGTCGTGGGTGACCATGACCAGAGTCGTCCCCGAGGCATGAATCTCCCCGAGCAGGTCGAGGATCTGCAGCGCGGTGGCGGAGTTGAGCGCTCCGGTGGGTTCGTCGGCGAAGACGATCCCGGGGTCGTTGATGAGGGCCCGGCAGATGCCGGCGCGCTGCAGCTGGCCGCCGGAGACCTCGGTGACGCCGCTGGTGGCCAGCTCGGCGATCCCCATACGCTCCATGAGCTCCTCTCCACGCGCCGTGACCTCGGAGCGCGGACGCAGGCCCGCCAGGAACCCGGGCAGGACGATGTTGTCCAGCAGGCACAGGGTGGTCATGAGGTGCGCCCGCTGGAAGATGAATCCGAAGCGCGTCAGCCGCAGCACCGCCAGCTCCTTCTCACTCAGGCTCGTGATCTCCTGGCCGCCCAGGAGTACCGAGCCGGCGTCGGGCTGGTCCATGCCGCTCAGGCAGTGCAGAAGGGTGGACTTCCCGGACCCGGAGGGCCCCATGATGGCGACGAACTGCCCCTGCTCGACATCCAGGTCGAGGTCTCGCAGGACGGGGGAGTGGTAGCTCTTGGACAGGTGCTGGGCCCGCAGGACCGGTTGCCCGGCTCCCACGGGGACGGCCGGTCCGGCGGCTGCTGATCCGGTGCGCCATGGGGAACGCGATGGGGTGGAGGCACGCATTCTGTCTCTCCTTACTCGCCGGTGGTCAGGGTCATGGTCAGGGGCATGGTGCGTAGGCGTCTGATTGCCAGGGCGACGGCGCCGACGACGGTGGCCAGCAGTGCCCCCGGCAGGACGAGCCCCACCAGCCACCAGTTGGGGAGGAGCTGAAGGTCGGGGGCTCCGCGCGAGGCCATGACCGCCCCGATCGCGGGGCTGCCCAGAGCGGAGGCCCCCAGGAGCCCCAGGGCGGTCCCCACTAGCGCCAGGAGGCCGAAACGGATGAGGTACTGCCCCGCAACTGCCCGTCTGGTGCACCCCAGCGCCATCAGGACGCCGATCTGAGGTCGCTCCCGCGAGACGATGAGGACGGTGAACAGCACCGTGATGAGGAAGGACAGCCCCAGCGCGATGGCGCATGCCAGCGTGGTGACGACGCGGACCTGGGAGCCGGTGGCCCCGAAGAACTGGGCGGCATACTGATTCATGCTGACCGCCTGGATCCCCGGGTACTCGCCGCTCAGCTGCTTGGCGAGGGCGCTGGCCTGCTGAGTGGAGCCGGCGTCGGCGTAGACGATCTGCCACAGTGCGGGGGCGCCGTCGTCGAAGGTGGCCTTGGCGGTATGCCCGTTGTTGGTGATGTCCTGGTAGACACCCGTGACCGTCAGGTCCTTGTCACCGTCGGCGGTCCGGACGGTGACCGTGGCGCCCTCCTTGGCCCCCGTGTCCTGGGCCTGGCTGAAGGACAGGGCGATCTCGCCGTCGGTGGTGGGGGCGCGCCCGGAGAGGTACTCCATGGGGAAGGCCTCATGGTCCCCGATATCAATGAGCGCCGTCTCCGAGCCGCCGGCGGCAGCGGACATCTTGTAGCTGCGGCGCAGCATCGTGGTGTGCCGGGCGACGCGGGGGTCGGAGTCGACGGCCTTCTCCACGGCGGCCAGGTCCTGGACCCCGGTGCGCACGTCGATACGAAGGTCGGCCCGACCGGCCCCCAGGTAGGTGGCCACACGTGGGTCGCCCAGAGTCGAGGAGACATTCGTCGGCAGCACCATGGTGAAGGTGCACAGCGCCAGGACACCGAGCATCAGGGCGTTGGAGGGGCGCAGTGCCTCGCGCGCCCCGAGCCACACCTGAACCGGAAGGCGGCGAAGGGTGGTCAGTCTCCAGCGCTGCCGGCGTGGGCGCAGGGAGGCGCTGGTGCCGCTGCGCAGGGCCTCAATGGCCGAGATGCGGCCGATGCGCCGCAGAGCCAACCAGGTGAAGCCGATGACTCCGAACGCCAGAACCAGAACCGTGAGGATCGGCAGCCCCACGCTCCACAGGGTTGTCGCGGGCCGACCCAGGTAGAGGGTCGTCGGGGCCTCCAGGGCAGTGGCGAGGGGCTGGCCGGCCACGTAGCCCAGGGCCGCCCCCAGCGCTGACAGAGCCAGGTACTTGGCCACGTAGAGGCGGCGTATCCGCCCCAGTGGCGCCCCGATGGCCTTAAGCACGGCGATCTGGGCCAGGTCCGTCTCGACGGCCGCCAGCACCGTGTAGCGCAGGGCGAGGACGGCGACAACCGCCAGAACGACAGCCACCACCAGGGCCACTGCCACGATGAGCATGGCGTTGAGTGAGTTCATGAGCTGGATCATCGAGGCGCTGACGTTGATGCCGTTACTGGGCAGACCCGCCTCCTTGTAGGCGTCGATGACGCCGCCGGGACGGGTGGAGTCGGTCAGGCTCATCTCAATGAGGTACTCGGGCTCGGTGATCTGCTGCTCCAGGGCGGAGAAGTCCTCGGGCGAGACCACCAGGCGCTTGGAGGGGATCATGGCGGCATTCATCTGGGCGTCGCGTGCGAATCCCACGACGGTCAGGGTCGTGGTCCTGCCGGCGCTGCTGACGGTCACGGTGTCGCCGACATCGGCGCTGTTGATCGCCCGGTAGTGGACCGGCAGCACCACCTCTCCCGGCCCCGGGCTGACGGGTTGGCCGTCGTCGTCGAGCAGGAGGTCGAGGTGCTTGGGAGAGGTGACGAAGGCGGGCTCGTTGTAGGACTCGGACTGGTTGACGCCGTTGATGGACAGCTCCTGGCGCGCCACCGGCAGGGTCTTGATGACCTCGTGGTCGGTGACGTCGCTGCGCGCCTGCACCCACGTCTCGATCGCCCGCCGGTCGCGGTCGTCAATACGGCCGGAGTGCATCTGCACCAGGTCCGGCAGCTTGGCCCGCTGCGAGAGCCGGTGCGTGGCCGACAGGCTGTCCACCACCAGGGACGTCCCAGCCGACATCAGTGTGGCCGCCAGGGCGATGAGAGCGGCCAGGGTGGCGGCCACGACGGCGCCGCGCGCCAGGTCCGCCTTGAGAAGTCGCATCAGCATGACAGCAGCCTCCTTGGAGTCTGTCCTCGGTCTTGCGGGCTCTTTCCCGGATGAGGGATTCCCAGGTGAGGGAACGGTTCTCGACGCTAATCGACTGACAGTCGGTATCGAGAATAGACTGACGGTCGAAACGCGTCAAGGCGTGTCGAGGGCGGCTGGTTCGCATCCGGCCGCGCCCCCGTGGCAGGGTTGTCCCGCGCACGCACCTCTCCCGACCCGGCGGGGTGGGCGGGGGTGTGTGGATGCGGATGAAGACAGGGGCGCGGTGCGCCCACGGGCCGATGAGAGCAGGAACAGCGACAGTGGAGGTCTGGTACGGCGCCGAGCAGGTGCCAGCGAGCCTGAGCGCTCCGGGAGGGCCGGGCGCCGTGGTCACGATGGGCATCTTCGACGGCGTCCACCGCGGGCATCAGGCGGTCCTGGGACGCGTCGTCGAGCTCTCCCATGAGCTCGCCCACGGCGACCGGCGACCCCTGGCCGTCGCGGTCACCTTCGATCCCCACCCCCGTAGCGTCCACCAGCCCGAGGCCGACCTGCCCCTCATCGCCTCCCTGACCGACCGCCTGGCCTCCCTGGGGGACCTCGGTCTCGACGCGGTCCTGGTCATCACCTACACCCTCGACTTCGCCGCCCAGAGCCCGCAGGACTTCGTGCGCACCTGGCTGGAGGAGCTGCTCGGGGCTCGCGCGGTCGTCGTCGGCGACGACGTCCGCTTCGGTTGGCGCAACTCCGGGGACGCCGCCACCCTGGAGCAGATCGGTCGCCAGGACGGCTTCGAGGTGGAGATCGTCTCCACCATCTGCTCCGACGAGGGGCGTCGCTGGTCCTCGACGTGGATCCGCCAGTGCCTCAAGGACGGGAACATGCGGCAGGTCAGCCGGGTCCTGGGGCGTCCCCACCGGCTGCGCGGCGTCGTCGTGCGAGGTCTGCGCCGCGGCCGCGAGCTCGGGTTCCCCACCGCCAACCTGGAGGCCGCCACCGCCGGTGTCGTGCCGCCCGACGGGGTCTACGCCGGCTGGCTGATTCGCGGCTGCGCAGATGAAGGCGATGTCCAGCGGCTGCCCGCCGCCATCTCGATCGGCACCAATCCCACCTTCGACGACGTCCCCCAGCGCACGGTCGAGGCTCATGTCCTGGGGCGAGCCGACCTCAATCTCTATGGCGAGGAGGTGGGGGTCGAGCTCGTCGAGCGCCTGCGCCCCATGCTCGCCTTCGATGGGCTCGACGCGCTCCTGGTGCAGATGCGCGCCGATATCGAGGACACCGCACGGATTCTGGGAGTCCCGGTCCCCGAGCCGATCCGTCCCGAGGACGTCACTGCGCAGTAGCTCCGGGTGTGTGCGTCGAGCCTTCGGGGAGGCGCTCGCCGTCGGAGCCTGACCGTCGCATCGCGCTTCCGCCCCGGGACTGTGCCGGTTCGCACAGCCTCTGGCGTGATCGGAGGGAAGCGGCGCTGGTAAGGTTGGCGGGCCGTCGATCGGCCACGGATACCTCATGCCCGGGAGAACCTGCCCCGGCGCTCCGTGCAACGAGACCCGAAGGAGTCCGCATGTCGGTTACCGCAGAGCGTAAGCAAGAGATCATCGCCGAGTACGCCACCCACGAGGGTGACACGGGCTCCCCGGAGGTCCAGGTCGCCATCCTCACCGAGCGCATCTCCAACCTCACCGAGCACTTCAAGGGCCACGCCCACGACCACCACTCGCGTCGCGGCCTCTACCTGCTCATCGGTAAGCGCCGTCGCCTGCTCGACTACCTCATGAAGGAGGACATCGAGCGCTACCGTGCTCTTATCGCCCGCCTCGGCATCCGCCGCTGAGCGAGCTGACAGCCTCGAGCCGTGCGGCCCGGCCCCTGGAGGGGAGCCGGGCCGCATCGCGTTCAAGGGGGCGCTTCGCCCGTCGTCAGAGCAGTGAGGTGTAGAGCGCCTTGATGTCCTCACGGGTCGCGGGGCGCGGGTTGCCCGGCGTGCACACGTCGGCGAAGGCGTCATCGGCCAGGGCCTCGATGCCGTCGGCCTCCACCCCGACCTCGGAGATTCGGGTGGGGTTGCCCAGGTCCCGCGTCAGCTGGGCCACGGCCTCCACGGCTGCGGCGCGCGCCTCCTCCAGCGGCATGGTCCGGGCTTCCTCAACCCCGAAGGCCTCGGCGATGTCGCGGTACTTCTCCCCGGTGTGCTCGGCGTTGAAGGCCATGACCGGGGCCAGGAGGATCCCGTTGGCGACCCCGTGCGGGGCGTTGTAGCGCCCGCCCAGCGGGTGGGCCATGCCGTGGACCAGGCCGAGCCCGACGTTGGAGTAGGCCATGCCGTTGATGTAGGCGGCCAGTCCCATCTGCTCCACGGCGTCGGCGTCCCCGTCAGCAGCGGCGCGCAGGTTCGCCGCGATCATCTGGATGGAGCGCAGGCACAGGGCGTCGGAGAGCTCCCACGCGCCCGGCGTGATGTAGCCCTCGATGGCGTGGGTCAGGGCGTCCAGGCCGGTGGCGACCTTCAGGGAGCGGGGCATGCCGTCCATGAGGTCGGGGTCCACGATGGCCAGGACCGGGATGTCGTGGGGGTCGACGCACACGAACTTGCGCTGCTTGGAGGTGTCGGTGATGACGTAGTTGATGGTGGTCTCGCTGGCCGTGCCCGCAGTGGTGGGCACGCCGATGATCGGCACGCCCGGCCTGGTGGTGGGGGACAGGCCCTCCAGGCTCAGCACGTCCTCGAAGTCGGGGTTGGTGGCGATGACCGAGATCGCCTTGCACGTGTCCTGGGGCGAGCCCCCGCCCAGGCCGATGAGCACGTCGGCGCCCGAGGCCCGGAAGGCGGCCAGGCCGGCCTGGACCTTCTCGATCGGCGGGTTGGGGACGACGTCGGAGAAGATCTCCCAGCCGATGCCGGCCTCGTCGAGCAGGTCGGTGATGCGGGCGGCGGTGCCGTTGTCGGCCAGGACCGGGTCGGTGACGATGAAGGCCTTGGTCAGGCCCCGGCGGGCGATCTCGGGGGCGATATGGGCGATCGCGCCCCTGCCGAAGTAGCCGGTCTGGTTGAAGATCATGCGGTGGGTCATCGTTGACACTCCTGAGAAGAGAAGGAACAGGACTGCTTCGTCCTGCCGTCGGTCGCCACCTTGTCACGATCAGGTGAGCCCGGTCCAGGAAGTCATCGGTTCCGCGCGTCCCATCTCACGTGGCATCCGGTGGCGCTGATCGGCATCACGGGGCCGCGCACGATAGAATCTGCGCGGCTGTGCCCTCGTGTACTCGCCGGCTCATCGATGCTCTCCCAGCGTGCGAGCCGGCCAGGAGTGCGCAGGTGGCGCAGTCCGCCCCCGGGAAGAGACCCGGGGAGCGGCCGGCCCCGTCGGTTTTCGGTGGTGGCCTCCGGAACCGCGCTCGCGCCGTCGGATCAAGGAGATCCGCGTATGGCAGCACTCGGCTCCGTGGGCCTCGATCGAAGGCCACGGACCCGGCACGACGATCGCGAGAAAGAGACTTCATGTTCATTGACGACCCCGAGGTCACCGCCGCCGAGGCAGTGATCGACAACGGCTCCTTCGGCAAGCGCGTAGTGCGCTTCGAGACGGGCCGCCTGGCCAAGCAGGCCGCTGGAAGCGCCATGGCCTACCTCGACGGTGAGACCGCCGTCCTGTCCGCCACCACCGTGGGCAAGCACCCCAAGGACCAGTTCGACTTCTTCCCCCTGACCGTGGATGTCGAGGAGCGCCAGTACGCCGCCGGCCGCATCCCCGGCTCCTTCTTCCGCCGCGAGGGCCGCGCCGGAACCGCCGCCATCCTGGCCTGCCGACTCATCGACCGTCCGCTGCGCCCCTCCTTCGTCAAGGGCCTGCGCAACGAGGTCCAGGTCGTTGAGACCGTCCTGGCCATCCACCCCGACGACGACTACGACGTCCTGGCCATCAACGCCGCCTCGATGTCCACCCAGATCGCCGGCCTGCCCTTCTCCGGGCCCGTGGCCGGTACCCGCCTGGCCCTCATTGACGGGCACTGGGTGGCCTTCCCCCGCTACTCCGAGCAGCAGCGCGCCACCTTCCAGATGGTGGTGGCCGGCCGCGTCCTGGAGTCCGGCGACGTCGCCATCATGATGGTCGAGGCCGGCGCCACCGAGCACGCCTGGGAGCTCATCAACGCCGGGGCCGTGGCCCCCACCGAGGCCGTCGTCGCCGAGGGCCTGGAGGCCGCCAAGCCCCACATCAAGGCCCTGTGCGAGGCCCAGCTCGAGGTCGCCCAGCACGCCTCGAAGCCCACCGCCGAGTTCCCCCTCTACCTGGACTACACCGACGAGCAGTACGACGCCGTCGAGAAGGCCGCCGAGGCCCACGGCCTGGCCGCCGCCATCGCCACCGAGGGCAAGCAGGCCCGCGACCTGGCCACCGACGCCGTGCGTGACGAGGTCCTGGCCGAGCTCGCCGAGTCCTTCCCCACCGAGGAGGACACCAAGGCCCTCAAGGCCGCCTTCCGCTCCGTGACCAAGAAGATCGTGCGTCACCGCACCCTCACCGAGGGCGTGCGCATGGACGGGCGCGGCCTGAAGGACATCCGCACCCTGGCCGCCGAGGTCGAGGTCCTGCCCCGCGTGCACGGCTCGGCCATCTTCGAGCGCGGCGAGACCCAGATCCTGGGCGTGACCACCCTCAACATGCTGCGCATGGAGCAGCAGGTGGACGACCTCTCCCCGGTCACCCACAAGCGCTACATGCACAACTACAACTTCCCGCCCTTCTCCACCGGTGAGACCGGCCGCGTGGGCGCCCCCAAGCGCCGCGAGATCGGCCACGGGGCCCTGGCCGAGCGGGCCCTCGTGCCGGTCCTGCCCACCCGCGAGGACTTCCCCTACGCGATCCGCCAGGTCTCCGAGGCCCTGGGCTCCAACGGCTCGACCTCCATGGGCTCGGTGTGCGCCTCCACCCTGTCCCTGCTCAACGCCGGTGTGCCGCTGCGCGCGCCCGTGGCCGGTATCGCCATGGGCCTCATGCACGAGGTCATCGACGGCGAGACCAAGTGGGCCACCCTCACCGACATCCTCGGCTCCGAGGACGCCTTCGGGGACATGGACTTCAAGGTCGCCGGTACCCGTGACTTCATCACGGCCCTCCAGCTGGACACCAAGCTCGACGGCCTGCCCTCCGAGGTGCTGGCCGGTGCACTCGGCCAGGCCCGTGACGCCCGCCTGTTCATCCTCGACGTCCTGGCCCAGGCCATCGACACCCCCGACGAGATGGCCCCCACGGCCCCGCGCGTCCTGGCCGTGCGCATCCCGGTGGACAAGATCGGTGAGGTCATCGGCCCCAAGGGCAAGATGATTAACCAGATCCAGGAGGACACCGGCGCGGACCTGACGGTCGAGGACGACGGCACCGTCTACATCGGCGCCTCCGACGGCCCCTCGGCCGAGGCGGCCCGCGACGCCGTCAACGCCATCGCCAACCCGCAGATGCCCGAGATCGGTGAGCGCTTCGTGGGCACCGTGGTCAAGACCACGACCTTCGGCGCCTTCGTCTCGCTGACCCCCGGCAAGGACGGACTGCTCCACATCTCCCAGATCCGCCGGCTCGTCGGCGGCAAGCGAGTGGAGAACGTCGAGGACGTCCTCAACGTCGGGGACAAGGTCCAGGTCGAGCTGGCCGAGATCGACCAGCGCGGCAAGCTGAGCCTGCACGCGGTCCTCACCGACGAGCAGCTCGCCGCCGAGGCCGAGGGTGAGGCCTCCCGCAAGGCCTCCCGTGAGGGCGGCTCGCGCCGCGAGACCAAGGACGAGGACGGCGAGCAGCCGCGCCGCGAGCGCCGTCCGCGCCGTCGACGCATGCGCAGCGCCGACTCCTCCGAGGAGGAGTGAGGCCCGTTCAGCGGCCCTAGCCGACTGATACATCTCTCCGGTGTCCCCGTCCGGTCCTCTGGGCCGGGCGGGGACACCGTCGTCATCGGGGCAGTGCGTTCGCTGCGCGCGGCAGGACGCGGCCGGTTGCGGGAACGACACTGGGCCCGCCAGCCCGCTAGTCTTCGCGGGTGACCAACCCAGACATGCGCGCCGGATCAGCCCGGCAGGCGGCCTCTCAGCCCTCCTCGACCCCCGCGACCGGGCAGTCCTCGAGCCCGACCGACTACGCCGAGATGGAGCTCGGGCGCGGGCGCCCCGGCCGCGACGGCACCGAGCTGACCCTGCACGACGACGGCGCGCTCACCCGTCGCTCCGTCCTGCCCGGAGGGGTGCGAGTCATCACCGAGTCTGTGCCGGGGCTGCGCTCGGCCTCGATCGGCATGTGGTTCGGCGTCGGCAGCCGCGACGAGGTGCCCGGCCAGGAGGGCTCCACCCACTTCCTGGAGCACCTGCTGTTCAAGGGCACCGCCACGCGCGACGCCCACGACATCGCCGAGGCCTTCGACATGATCGGCGGGGAGTCCAACGCCGCCACCTCCAAGGAGCACACCTCCTACTACGCCCGTGTGCTCGCCCCTGACGGTATGCAGGCCCTCGACGTGCTCGCCGACATGGTGACCTCCTCCCTCCTGGAGCCCACCGACGTCGAGACCGAGCGCGGCGTCATCGTCTCCGAGCTGGCCGACGCCGCCGACGACCCCGCCGACGTCGCCCAGGAGGCCTTCGCCCGCGCCGCCTTCGGTGAGGACACGCCGCTGGGCCGGCCCATCGGCGGAACCAACGAGACCGTCACCGCGGTTCCGCGCGACGCCGTGTGGGAGCACTACAAGCGCACCTACGCCTCCGACACCCTCGTGGTGGCCGCCGCCGGCGCCGTTGACCACGATGAGGTCTGCGAGCGGGTCCTGGCAGACATGGCCGCGGCCGGCTGGGACGCCTCACCTGACGCCGTTCCGCGCGAGCGCCGCTTCGAGGTCGAGCCCTTCGCGCCCCTGGACGTCCACGACATCACCGTCCCGCGCGAGAGCGAGCAGACCCACCTGTACCTGACCTGCCAGGGCATCGCCGTACGCGATGAGCGCCGCTGGGCCATGAGCGTGCTCACCACCATCCTGGGAGGGGGCATGTCCTCGCGCCTGTTCCAGGAGGTGCGCGAGAAGCGGGGCCTGGCCTACACCACCTACGCCTTCGACACCTCCTACGCCGGTGCCGGCGCCTTCGGGCTCTACGCGGGCTGCGCCCCCGGCGACGTCGACGAGGTGTGCGCCGTCATGATCGGCGAGTTCGAGAAGCTCGCCGAGCACGGTGTCACCGAGCGGGAGATGATGCGCGCCCGCGGTCAGCTGCGCGGGGCCATGGTGCTCGGGGGAGAGGACTCCCTGGCGCGTATGGGTCGCCTGGGGCGGGCCGAGGTCGTCACCGGGCGCCTGCGCTCCATGGAGGACAACCTGCGCCGCCTGGAGGCCGTCACCCCTGAGGAAGTGCGGGAGATGGCCGCCTGGCTGGTGGAGCAGAAGCGCGCCCGCATCCTCGTGGGTCCGGTCGACTGACGGCTGCTGACAACCGATGGGGTCGATGGCCCGCTCATCGAACACCGCCGGAGCCAGAAGAGGGGCCGAGTGTCCAAATCGGTGACAAAGGCTCGGATCGCTCTCATCCAGCCGATGCGCAACCGCATGATTCCAAGGTTCTCCAGCCTGCGCTCTAAGAGGTGGAGGTCCTTTGTATCCGAAATGGACACCAACAGGCTGATTCCAGTCGTCGACCCCTGGTGCTGCTGGTCCGCGTGGGCCGGGTCTTCAGTCAGCGACGGATGCCGAAGGCGGCACTGATGAGCTGATCGAAGGCGCGATCGGGCAGGACTCGGCGCGCGGCGATGAGCGGCTTGGCCATATAGCCCACGGCGTAGCGGGTCCTGGGGTGGCGGGCGGTGACGATCTTGCCGACAGTACGAGCGATGACCTCCGGCGGGGAGTAGTGCCGCCGGTTCGACTCGCTGCGCATGGCTCCGGCCACGTCTCGGATCTGGTCGGCGTAGGCACTGCCCTCGGCCGTTGCCTCCAGGTGGTCGGCGGCGATCGATGCCCACTCGGTGCGGATGCCGCCGGGCTCGACCACGACGACGTCGATCCCGAAAGGAGACAGTTCGATGCGCAGGGCGTCGCTCAGGGCCTCGACGGCGTACTTGGTGGCGTGGTACCAGCCGCCCAGCGGCGTGGTCAGCTTCCCGCCCATGGAGGAGATGTTGATGATGGTGCCCGAGCCCTGGGTGCGCATGTGCGGGGTGATGAGTTGGGTGAGGCGTCCCAGACCGAAGACGTTGACCTCGAACTGGCGACGGGCCTCGTCGATCGGGACGTCCTCGATGGCCCCGTAGGAACCGTAGCCGGCGTTGTTGACCAGGACGTCGATGCGGCCGGTCTCCTCCAGGATTCGGTTGACACCGGCGCTCATGGAGGCGTCGTCGGTGACGTCCATGGCCAGCGGGCGGATGCCGTCGGCGGTCAGGGCCTGGAGGCGGTCGGTGCGGCGGGCCGCACCGTAGACGATGTAGCCCAGTGCCTGGAGCTTGCGGGCGGTGTCCTCGCCGATGCCGGAGGAGGCGCCGGTGACGAGGGCGACCCCGGTACCGGGCGCCTTGGAGAATGCCTGGGGCGCGGCGGCTGGTGCTTGCTCCGCGGTTGTAGTCACGAGCGGTTCCCTTTCTGATGATGTGGGAGTGCCTTCAGCATCCATCATGATTGGTGACTCTGTTCGGATCGACTCCCGACTGCTCCCCCGTGGGGGACGCACTCAGTCTCCCATCTGAGGCGGATCCTGAACGTCCAGGCGCTGGGCAACCGGAGCCGGTGTCGGGAGGCGGACGTGACCTCGTGGTGGGTGGGTGAGTCGCTAGGGTGGGGCCATGACGATTCGCGTAGCTGTTGTGGGCGCCGCCGGGCGCATGGGATCGACCGTCTGCCAGGCGGTGGAAGACGCCGAGGGCCTTGAGCTCGTGGCTCGCCTGGACGTGGGGGACACCCTCGACGCCGAGCACCTGGCGGGCGCCGATGTCGCCGTCGACTTCACCGTCCCCAGCGTCACCGAGGCCAATGTCCACGCCCTGCTCGACGCCGGAGTGGACGTCGTCGTGGGCACCACCGGCTGGAACGAGGAGTCCTACGGGCGCGTCCGCGAGCACCTGGCCCGGCCCGAGGCCGCCGGCCGCAGCGTCCTCATCGCCCCGAACTTCGCCCTGTCCGCCGTGCTGGCCATGAGCTTCGCTGCGAAGGCCGCACCCTACTTCGAGTCCGCCGAGGTCATCGAGCTCCACCACCCCAACAAGGTCGACGCGCCCTCGGGCACCGCGGTTGCCACCGCCCAGGGCATCGCCGCCGCTCGTGCCGAGGCGGGCCTGGGCGCCGTGCCGGACGCCACCCAGACCGACCCCGACGGCGCTCGCGGGGCGGTGGTCGACGGCGTCCACGTCCACGCCTTGCGCCTGCGGGGGCTGACCGCCCACGAGGAGGTCGTGCTCGGCAACCCCGGTGAGCAGCTGACCATCCGCACCGACTCCTTCGACCGGGCCTCCTTCATGCCCGGCGTGGTCCTCGCCGTGCGGCAGGTCTCCAGCCACCCCGGCCTGACCATCGGCCTGGACGCCCTGCTCGACCTCTGAGACGGAAGCCAGTCGGGGCCGGGCAGGAGCGGTGAGGCGCTACAGCGAGGCCGCCCAGCAGTCCTCAGTGATGCCCTCACCGACGCCGAGCACCCGGTGGGCCCCGGTGGGCGCCATGCCCACCGAGGTCAGAATCCGGCTGATCGATTCGTCCCCGCGCACCGCCCAGGCCACGAGCGCCCTGGCCCCGTCCTGACGGGCCAGGTCCACGGCCGCCGCCAGGAGCCGGGAGCCGTGCCCGCGGCGCTGACTGGCCGGCTCCACGCCCAGGGCCGTGACCTCCACGGCCTGCACCCCGGCCTCGTCGACGTGCCCCTCGGCGTCCATGGACTGGGTGGGGGCCAGACCCAGCAGGCCCACCACCGTCCGGCTCGCAGCGTCCGCCTGGGCGGTGGTGGCCACCAGGACGTGGTGCTCGGGCGAGGGCGGCTCGGTCACCGCTGCCTCCCAGCCCGCCGCGATGACGGGGGCGGCGATCATCGCCCGCACACCCTCGGGCAGGGGCTCACCGTGCTCGGCGGTGTGGCCGGCCTCCAGGGAGGCCAGCATCGTGGCGGCCTGGACCTGCCCGATCGCCGTCAGGTCCTCCGCCCGAGCCGGGCGCACGAAGCCCCCCGACGTCTGGGGGCCGTCATGGTCATGCGGTTTGTGAGCGCCGGGGGAGTGGTGGTGCGGCGTGCGCGCGTCCAGGTCTGGGCTCAGCCCGGCCAGCGGATCGGTGCCCAGGACGGAGCCGTCCCGGCTCCCGGAGGACGATGACGGCGATGCAGGCGAGGGGGTCGAGGAGGTCATGGACCGAGCCTAAGTGACGGCCCTTCCGGGTCCCTGAGCGCATCCGGGAGTGGAGAGGTACCTATGAGACAAATCATGAGAAGGGCCTCTCGGCTGGCCGGGTGCACGTTAGGGTGGCGCCATGAGCGCAGCCCCCTCCCGCAGCTTCGGTTCCGTCGGCGTCGCCATGGTCACCCCCTTCACGCCCAGTGGGGAGGTCGACTACGACGCTGCCCGAGCCCTGGCGGTCAGCCTGGTCGACGACGGCGCCGACCTGATCCTCTTGTCGGGCACCACCGGTGAGTCCCCGACCACCCACACCCCCGAGAAGCAGGAGCTGATCCGTCAGGTCAAGGACGCCTTGTCCGGACGCGCCATGGTCATGGCCGGCGCCGGCTCCAACGACACCGCCCACGCGGTGCGCATCGGTGTGGCCTCCCAGGAGGCCGGAGCCGAGGGCCTGCTCATCAACGCCCCCTACTACAACCGCCCCAGCCAGGAGG
>ERZ773007.555-NODE-555-length-18555-cov-6.872216_pt1 | contig 18555 bp, 17 predicted proteins | sample MGYA00580665_ERZ773007 | MGnify/ENA primary metagenome ERZ773007 (study PRJEB29015, sample SAMEA2738122) | human oral metagenome | biome: human oral; feature: human-associated habitat; material: saliva | place: China | collected 2167 ... | reverse complement strand
GACCCCAAGCTTATTTGGTCGTGAGCTTGGGGTCTTTTCTAGCCTATGATATAGAACTAATCCTGAATTCTCTTCCATTATCCCACAGTTCACAAATTTTGTCAAAGGTTTACATTCTCTTTAACCGCCGTACAACAATATGATGCACCACGCCTTGACAACCAAGAGCATTATTACATCAGTTCTAACACTTCAATTCACAGACACTTGCAATCAAATTGAGGTTGAAGTAACTGAAGCGACAACAGACCTATTTCTTAGTCCTATTCGCTAAAAAAGTCCCCGAAAAAATCTCAAAAAGTCCCCGACAAAAATCCGAAAAATATCGAAAAATGATGTTTAGAAAACTCCCCAAAAGCCTGAAATAGAGCAAAAAAACTCCACCTGATTGGGTGGAGTTAAGGGAGATTATTATGAAAAAGGTAAAATTATTTCCTATTAAATAAGCAAAAACGGAGGGTGTCCCCTCCAACTTCCCGACCTCTGGACAAGGTCTATTTTTTTCGAAAAAATTTAAAAAACTTCATCAAATCCCTTGACTTTCTCGGCATACCGTGATATAATATAATCAAGATAAGGAAAGGAGGTGAGGAAGTTGAACAAAGAAGATTGGCTTAGGTTACTTGAAAAGGCGATAGATAATATCCCTGAAACAGTAACTGCCATAGCAAGTCTGGTGACTGCAATAACAGTCGCAAGGCAAAACAAAAAGCGTAAACCCAACTCCCGCAAAAGAAAAAGGTAAACGCTAAGAGGTGGGGGCGAAAGCCCCTCACACCTCTATTTTATCAAATGAAAAGAGGAAAAGCAATGGTTAGTGCAATAGCTATTTTTATAATTGCAGTCAATGTATATATTTATCTAAAGAATAAAAAGGACAAATAAGTATGAGAAAAATTATTCAAGAATTATTAGACAGCCCGATGTCTACATCTGCTATTTCTCAAGGCGCTGGAGTTCCTTGGACTACTGTTTCTGACCTCAGAAAAGGAAAAACAAGCATGGACAAAATGGCGCTTCTAACAGCAGAAAAGCTCTATGAATTTGCTATAGCTGATAAGCAGTGATTTCGGTCACTGCTTTTTTTATTGCAAACAAAAAACCGCAAGCGTGAGCCTGCGGTTGGTGTAATCTATTTTGAAGTCTTTCTATTTTTATTTTGTGGTAACAATTAAACCGTCGGGCAGGACAGTAAGCGCTGGTTTATCTGAACGGCTGCCATCCTCATTGACATAGTACCAGCCTCCTTCAACTTTAACAAGTTCTTCTGAAGACATTGCTCCATTCTCTTCTTTGAGATGGTATAGTTTGTCCTTGTATTGAACCCAGCCAGTGACCATTGCTCCTGAAGCATCAAGATAGTACCATTTGCCATTCACCAACACCCAACCAATAGCCATTGCTCCATTTTCTTTGAGATAATACCATTTGCCATCATCTTTCAACCAGCGTGAAGCTATTGAATAACCTCTCTCGTCGAAGTAGTACCAGATACCATCAATCTTTTCCCATTCTTCTTTTGGATAAGACCCGTCGGGGTATTCATACCACCATCCAGTATCATTTCTTTTCCATTTTGGCTTGGCTTCTTCGTCATCTAGTAAAACAATGTTTTTGTCGTACGGATTTGAAGAGTATTGCCACCAACGGATACCATCCATGCTAGGAAAATACTCAAAATCAGCATTCCCGTCGTTTAACCCATAGCCGGCAATCCAAAGACTGTTTGGGAATTTCTCAAGAATCTGCTCATAATAGATATTATTGAGCGTGAATGGCTTGTAGCTGTAATAGATTGGCTCATAGCCATTTTCTTTGAGGATTTCCATGAAGCGAATACATGCATCTGTATTTGCCTGTTTATCTCCACTAGCGTGATCTTCGTAATCAAGACACAAGTATTTTACTTTTTGAGGCACATTATCAAGGAAGTAGCGTGCCTCTCGCTCAGCTTCTTCAATATCACCACCAAACCATGCGAAATGATAAAATCCAACAGGGGTTGATTGTTCCACTTGAGCAGATAAGCAAGGGTTTAAATAGGTCGTACCTTCTGAAATTTTGATAATAGTATTCTGTGTACCCATGTCAGCCAAAATACCTGTAATATCGTATCCATTATGGCTAGATACATCGATGAATAAGTCGTTTTTCTTCATTGTTTTCTCCTAATCCTCCTTTGGATTTTCATAACCAAGTGCTTGCTTGCTGTCAGCGATACCGCTTGTAGTCGGATCGTTGACTACCCCCAGCAATACAAGGATATAGACGAATGTATTAACACCGTCCTGGATATTTTTAGGAATATCTAATCCGAATTGCTGAGACATTAAAAAGATAGCTCCAAGCAATGCGATGAGTGTTACTTTATTTTGTAGTCGTAATTTCCAGTTAATCATATGTTTTTCCTTTCTATTATGGTAAAGTAGTCGGCCAATCTTCGTCAGTTATATACGAGACGGCACTTACACGAATATCTCCGATGTCTTTGTTCGTTGGAATTTCTTCGTTAAATGTGAATTGGATGAAATTTGAGTCACTCTTTCCGCCCAAATACCAGATTCCATACGGTTTTCCTGAATCACTGTAGATACCTCCGATTAAAGAGCTTTCACTTCTAAAACCTTGCGGAATGTTTCCAGGAGTTACCACCTTTACTCCTCGAGTTCCAGTGCTACCGTGACCGACGAATCCTGGTCCATTTCTTCGAATGATCCCGAACCAACCATACTGAAGACCTCCGAAGTTATAAGAGACTAAGTTGTTTACACGTCTAATCTTAATAAATGATTTTTGGCTGCCATTAGTTAGTATTGAAGCTGAATTAAGGGTTATCCAACCTGTATCACCAATCAGAACTTTCCAACCAGTGTTTCCATTTCCACTCTCTTTTATCCACTTGAGAGCGCCGTTGGTTTTGTTGACATCTACATAAGTAGTTCCGATTCCAGCGACTACACGCCCTTCGGGTGAGCCTGTACCGCGGATTTCATGACCTACATTTTCAGGAAGCGGTAGAGTGACCCTGTTGCCTCCTGTGATACTTAAATCATTACCTGTTAATGTCAGCTGAGGTTTTACAATCTCACTCTTTTTAGCATAATCAGCAAGCGATTGATGTTGTGTTAAATAATGCTTGCCCTCCAATTCTTCATGCGTCACAATCTGAGAATAGTCTATCTCAGTTGCTTCATGCATTTCTTCCTTGGTTGCAAAACGTGTCCTGATATCCTTGATATCCTTACCAATTTCCGTTGCTAGATTTTCAAGGTTATTCATAGCAATCACGCTTTCGCTTGGTTGTAGACTGTTACAAGGTCAAGATTGGCGATGTTGTCAATGCGTGTGCCAAGTTCTGAGATTTTCTGTAGCACGGCGCTTTCAGTGCTTCCGCTCATGCTTGCGATTTTATCAGCGATTTCTTTAAGGGTGTTCAGGTCCTCAGATACACCCTCGCCCAAAATGTCATTTTTAACTGCAGTTTTAGCTTGTTCAATCAGTTGTGTGACTGTCGCATTGTCAATCTTGCCATTAAGCAGTTGTTTCAATTCTTTGATGTCAACACCAACCGCTTGAGCAAATGCTGTTAATTTTGTTGTGTCCATATTCCTACACCTTTCCTAAATTATAATAAAAGAGCAAGTCAGGGAATTCCTGACTTACTGTACCGTCACCACCTACAGTCTTTCCTGCAAGCTGTTTTTTAACTTCTTCTGCAATATCCAACTCCTTAAGAGCATGGATTTCTTCAGAAACTAAATTTTTATCCGATTTTGTAATTCGGATTTGAGTTGAGTCGTCGCTTGGGAATGTATATCCACCCACAGCTACCTCGATTCGATATGGGCCAGCAGGTAAAATCATGCCCAAATTAAAGGCAACTGCGCCGTTTGTCACGACTGCCGTCTTGCGTAATTGCTCCTGACCCTTCGTCAACATTCTCGTCAACGTGATAGATGCCTCTTGTCCTTCAAGATGTGGAATAGGCTCATGATTTTCATCAAGCAAAGAAAAGGCAAATGTGGAAGCCACATCGCCTTGCTTGACTAGAAATCCACCGTCCACTTGTTCGAGATTGGTTGAATTAAGAACATAAGTCATTCTTCGCTCCTTTCTCGTCTTCAACTAAGATGTCGTCCCTAATCTGCAATGCTTCAAAATTATTGTACAAGTGGTCAATGTATCCATTACCGCCTAGGGCCTTGTAGCTTTTGTGCATATTTTCGACTACATAAAACTCGTCCTTTGTGGTAAATCCACGACGAATGGCCCTGCGAATATCACGATCAAGACGCATCCTCATCGTAACAAGGTGCGCCTCGTCGTGTAACTTCAGCTTCTCTTGTACTTCGTCAATTTTGGCGTTGCTATCGCATGCAGTTTCTTGGACATCTTTGATTTTTCCTTTAACATCATTCAATTCTGAAATGATTTGGTCTGTCTGTTCCTTGGTTTTCTTCGGCATTTTATAGCCGAGCCAAGCGACAACGATTGGTGTGGCTACTGGTAGCACGTTCATGAAGAAATGTTCTGTTGATTGTAAGACGTCCATAGTCACCTCCATTATTGGTTAGGTGTAACTGTTGTAGCAGAAGGTTCCGTTACGGTAGCTGTCGTAGAGACTGCAGCTGCTGGTGCGACAGTTGTAGGTTCATTTTGTCCTTGAGGTTCAAATTTCCATGCTGCGCCTGTTCCGTTCATTTCAAGACGACCGTTTCGGGCAAAGTCACTGGCAGGTTCACCGTTGTAGGTAAATTCCTTATTCAACTGAACCAAGATACGCTTGCCTTCTCCGTCTACCTCAACGTGCGCTGCATCTTCAATAACAATTAAGTCATTTGCCATATAGCGTTTTCCAATTTCTGCCGTTGGAATTAAATCTGCCAAAATTTTGTATGTTGTACCGTAAGGAATAGCCTTACCAGTTACCAAAGCTAACACTAAGGCATGGCTGATTTTACCAAAACGGTCAGTTTCTTCTTTATTCTTCTGAACAGTCTGTTCTGTAGCTGTCTGTTTCGCTTCGGTCTGAGCCAATTTCTGTTCTGCTTGTTCCAATTTCGCTTGTGTTTGAACAATAGCGCTCGCCGGGTCAAGTTCAGCTTTGACCACATCAAGCACTGCTTGGATAAGCGCTTCTTGACTTTCATGCGTACGGTCGCCAGACAAGCCAGCTTGCTCGTAGCTGAAGCGTTGGCCATGTTCTTTCTTGATAACTACAATCGTCGCATTTTCTGGTTGACGGTAGATAGGGGTTGCTGCTAGTTCATAATTTGTTGCCATTTGTTACTCTCCTTTAAGATTATTCTTGATGATCAGTGATTCCGCCATCTCGCTCAGCTAAGATTTCATCTTCAATCTTGTATCGCATAGTGCGCAATTCCTGTTCATGGGTACGCATGGCCTTACGATTTTTAGCGTATAAATCCGGATCATGCAGTGTTTCAGATGTCGTTGAAACAGCTTCATTGTCTGTATTCACTACAGTAGTTTTGACCAATTTTTGTTGGTCTCCGTCTTGTACAAAAAATTCAGCTACTAGCTGACGTGTTTTAGTGACTTTTAGCATTGTCATTTCCTCCTTTATAAACTAATTGTCCATTAATAATTAGGGATTTTTTACGATTGTTAAATTTTGAAAGATATATTGTCGAAATTAAGCCATGTAGAATCCACATTATTCTTAATAACAATGTTCCCATTTGAGTAAATACCTAAAATAGCTACTGTATAGCTATTGTTAAGAGCTGAGACATATAGAGATTGAGATGGTCTAAATCCAACTGGCAGAGTGCCGATAACCGTTTCCTTGGCAATTTTACCCTTATTCGCTGAGCCTCTGAGATACACCACGCCATCAAACGACTTGGAAAATTGTACATTGTTGTACTGTTGATGATGATTCCAACCATTTGCAAGTACGAGATTTTGCCAAGGTGTACTCTGGATATCATTCTTTGTAGCAACTTCTCTCCATTGAGATGGAGCCCATCTAGTGTTATTGTTGTAAGTCCTAAAGAAAAAACTATTTGAGGTTAACCCTGTGAAAAATTGCACACCTTTCCAACTGTCAAGCCAAAAATTTTGATACAGTCCCCAGTCACCATTTCTACCTGTTGGATTGTCATCGTATTTACCAGACCTCCAACCGAACTCCGTGCCTTGCTTATTCCAAACATCATCCCATTGTGAACTTCCTTTACCTAGTGATCCATTATTGGAAGTCAGCTGATATTGCTGGATAGGCATATTTCTAGCATATATATCTCCCAAGACATCCAACGAACCAGCGCCACCTTGCTCTGCAACCTTACCAACACCGACACGTCCATCCTTGTCATAACTCATAACCACACTTTCAGTTGCGACCGTTACAGAAAATTCAACACTCGTAAATTTGTCCTCAAGTCGACCGATTACAATGAATGATTTATTGGCTGGATAATTTCCAGACATATTAGCCGCTGAACGAACTAACGTATTGATGCTAGTATAAGTCCCTGTTGCACTACCATTATCCGTAGCATAGTTTGAACTTCCAAGTTGAGCAACCCTAAAACTTAACTCCATAACATTCCGTTGTCTTCCAGATAGATTTATAGGAGCTATTTTAGCGTTTCTAACAACCTGAATAGTATTAGGCCTCTCTCTTGTTCTAATGGCTGAGAAACTAAGTGAAGGGGCGAAATACTCGATAATATTGATGGTTATATCTTTCGTGTCAGAGCGCCTGCCTCGACTATCTGTAACATAAGCTCGAATAGTTGCTGAACCGTTGAAGTTCATCATTCCCAAACGGCCTCCGTTTTCGGAAACACTATTTTTCTTGTTTACAATTTCAGCACGATATCCTGTAATAGTAGAACCATAAGCGCCAGACGCATTGTTGAAGTTGACCTGAATATCAGAAATAATCTGTAAGAAGTTATTTCCATTCAAGAGTTGTCTCGTAGCTGTATTCATATCAGTCAGTGTAAGTCCAGAAAATGTAGGTTTTACACTTTCTGGTATTTCAAAATACCAGCCGTTTGAATAAACATCATTTCCAATTTGAGTAGTTCCGTTATATGTTCGGACACATATGTCCATCGTGCCAGACTTTGCTTTTGTGTTGTATCTAGCCAGGTCAGTATTAGGTACGAAAGAAACGCTTGTTGCGTGATTTTTCCCTAAATCAATCCATTCGCTACCAAAAACTCTATACCACACTTGATGAGTGAAGGAACTCGATTTTCGGTCAATGGTAAGAGTATGAAGACTTCCTAACCTCCTATCTCCTGATAAGGCATTGTCGTTTACCGAACTTGAAAGTGGGATTGTGGCAAGCGTAAATGACCTTTCAGGAATGTTGAGAGTATTTGGCGACCATCCACCACCACCAATAAATCTCGCTGAAAAAACAAAAGATTTCTTACCATCTGAATTATGATTAATTGTAATAGTTTGATCAATAATCATAACTGTACTATTGTTGTTTAAAACTGATGGGCGACCTGTCCAATTTAGACGTTTCCCGTTTAAATCAACATAAGCTGAACAATTATAATCTGAGAAAGTATGCAACCCGTTAATCAATGCAAGTCTAACTCTAACTTGACTACTATTAGAAGTTGAATCCTGAGATATTTGATCCAACCACAGCCTAATGTAATAACTTCTATCATTATTCGACCAAAATTCAGCCATTATTTACCTCCTTATCCAACATACCTAATTACATTTATATCGGCATTTAAATAGTATTCTTCCGTTCTAAACCTTCCGATTTGAACCGATGCTGTAAAGATACCATTATCAATATTGATAACACCTTGAGAAATATACATAACCTCTTTCCCAGCTGAAAACATTGATATGCGATCATGAGTCACCTTGATAGTTGAACTTGCATCATTCTTACCGATAATCAATCCCTCATTTGAGGAACTCATGTAAGTATCAATGAATTTCTTCAACTCCTTCATTCCTCCAAACTCAGTCGTGAGAAGCTCGAGTCTGCGACCTGCCTCAACTAAATCAGTCTCAGATTTTTTCTGATTTTCAGTGTTTGATTTCACAAAAGCATTGTAAGCTTTCTCGAGCTCTCCTAATGCTTCCATCGATGCTTTTGCTTTTAGCTCAGCTTCATGGATTTGTGTTTTTTCTGAAAGTGCATTAATTTGTTCCTGAGTCAGCCCTTGGTCTGCTTTAGAGTCTAGTTGTTTTTGAGTCTCTGACCAGTGAGGTTGCCAGCTCGTCATTGGTATGGCTCCGACTGTTAAAACGGCCCAGTCAGCATTACCAATTCCTTCTAGTTCTGCAGTGAAGAATGATACAACGTCTCCAGAGTTAAGGTTTTTCTTGGATGTAAAAGTAGCGTTCCAAACATCCAACTCAAAGCTATATGATAGCTTTATCCACTGCCAATTATCGCTAGGATTTTCACGAATTCCAAGAATAAGTGTACTATTGTCACTCCTCCACCATTTAGCGCTTAAAGTGTACTGTTTGCCAGCTTTTAAAGGTTCAGCCAAGACGAAATCTTGCCGATGCTTATTTCTCCACCCAGCGTTTGAATCAAGTAAAATGTTACCTGATTGCTCTGTCGTCCCAAATAAAGCTGTCCACTTATATCTTGCAGGGTCTTGACTATCTGATTCATTAAAGTCCGTTAGAGTGCCTAAATAGCGCTTATTCGTGCTATCAGTTGTACTAAAACCATCACGGCCATCAGCAGAGTTAGACCAAGCTCTGTGAAAATATGGAGTCCGACCATCAACACCAGCTTTCCCCGGTATGCCTCGAGGTCCATCATCGCCTTTAAATTTTGTCCAACGATAATCAGTAGGATTCATGCTATCAGTAGGGTTAAAGTCCTGATACATACCTATATAAGGCTTAATAAAAACAGTTTGACTAAAACCTCCTCCGGTCGCATCATCAGCATAGGCAATGTGGGTGTACTGTGTACGTCCATCGACACCTTTTAAACCAGGAATACCTTGATCTCCTTTTGGACCTTGCAAGCCTTGAAGTCCTGGCGCTCCTTGCTCCCCGCGTTCACCTTGAGGCCCTTTAGGTCCAGGTTCTCCCTTGTCGCCTTTCTGCCCGTTTTGCCCATCTGAAACGTTCACAAAAGAAATCTCATCGACTGCCACTTGGTTGTTATCTATATACGCTGAAACAGTGAGTGTGGAGGTTCTATCAATAGTTGAACCACGTACAAGATATTTCATCCCTGTTGAAACAGTACCATCTAATGACCAGCGCCATGTGACACCAGTTACAATAGGTTTCCCTCCTCTATAAAGAGTTGGTGTTACAACGCTTTCTCCACTACCATTCTTAAAAATAACCCCTTTATCTGTTGATAATTTGATGATGTAAGGTTTTGAGTTCTCAAAAAGTCGTTCAAATGCTGATTTAATACCTGATGATAACTTATTCTCCAAAGCTTTGAAATTCGCAAAGGTAGTCTTGTTACTTGAGGGATTTGTAAAACTAATTTTTTGTTCTGAAATTCTCGCTTTTACAATTAAAGCAGGGTTAAAGCCATCATCATAAATCTGTATTGTATCTCCGATTTCAGCATCTACGAAACCATCTACTTCATAAGTGATAGCTGGATAACAATGCTGTTTTAATTTTAAGTAAGCAAGTCGTCTCAGTTCATTCGGCTCATCAGTATCAAAGTAAAAATCTCGTCTTGTCCACTGGTCATTAGCTGTTGAAGAAGTGAAAGTTGAAGGATAAAGCTGCATAGAAATAGGAGCGTAAAGCGATTGACCTCTCTGGTAAAACTCTACTTCTCCTTTCTCATTCTTAATCGACCATTCCCCCAAATCAGCTATTGTCAAAACTTCTTTCTCAGGATCTGTTTCTTTTTCCTTTTTCTTGGGAGGTCTTAAAATTCGCCTCTCAGTACTGGAAGGTACACCTTTCTTACTGGTAGTTACAGTCTGTTCAATAGAACCATCAGAACGTGTAGTTGTGGTTGTTGTAATCCGTGTCTTGTCAGCTAGCTTCGTTTTTTTTGTATGGACTATGGTCTTACTCTTGGTTCCATCTGAAGCTGTGCGAATGATAGTCTCAGTTGTTGAACCATCTGAATTCTTTACTCTCTGACTAGATAGATGACGCTCTCCACTATCTTCAACTTCTACAGTTGGCATTTTACCTGTCGGTCGGATAGTGTTAAAAATGCCAGTCTTATCAATTTCACGAGTTATGGACCCGATGTTTTTACCGTATGTCAAGCTGATATCTGTTCTTTCTCGCCCAACACCTTGATGCTCACCATCGTTCTCATGATACACGTTTACAGTAAATGATTTGATAGAACTATCTGCATGAAGCTTTGTATCAAAATCAATCTCAGCACCAAATTGCTTCGCTAAATTGAGTAGTCGAGCTAGCTTGGTCTCCTGATTAGTCCATTCAAGCTTGAGTTGTTTCTCTGAAATCTCGTTGATTCCAACAGATAGTAGAGTGTAATTCAGCAAATCCATTTCCTTACAATAGTCTACAAAGCTCATCCCTTTTGTAGCCTTATAAGGATTTGCATACTCATTAATTAACTCAAGATTGAGGTTGATACAATTAACCTTGATAGTTTGTTCGTTCTCGGTTACTTTATGAACAGTAAAAAGATGCGTTCTATCTTTGTATTCGAAAGAAATAAAAGCTTTCTCGTTTAGATGATTGTGAATCTTCGTGAGAGCAGAGTCTGTATTTAAAACTTTCTTAGCAACCGTAAAGTCAAAGGTGGATGAACCAGTTTCGAGGTTGCGAACCCATGCGTCATCATAATAGTTCAATGCGCCCTGCTTATCATTATCTATTGATGCTACTTGGCGCAAATTCATATCATGGATTGTTAAAAGCATTGCTACAACCACCTCTCTTCAAATTTTACTGATACAGTAGGTTTCTTTTTAACCCAGCTTGATGTATAAATCTCAAGTTGACTTTTTCCGGGAGGCAGTGTAATCCATGAAGAACCATGAACCCTATCTCCAAACTTATTAATCCCGTCAACCATGATTGTGTCTTCCTCGCTGTTAATGACGATTGTAGAACCAATTGGATAGCGATTGGGGATATCTTTGGCCGTTGAGACAAAATCTTTTTGATACATGAATTCATCCAGATACATGTGTGATAGTAATGGACGGTCTCTAACTGCTCCCAGCGTAATATGAATTTTTGCTGATTTTTTACCTTTTATTTCAGGTACAACAAAACTATAATGAGAGCCTTTAAAGTACACATGCAACCTATCATCATTTCTTCTCAGCTCTGTCCAACCTTTATTCGCAAAGAAAGGATCTTCAGTTTCTCCTTGAGGACCAGTTCCTATGAAATACCACCACTTGATATACTTGTATCCACCTTTGCCATCTGTAGTAAATACACTATACTCACAGTCCACTGTTGTGTAACGCTTATAAGTTTCAACCCCGTACAAAAAATTTCCATTCGTATCAGACACCGTAACCTTAATAAACCCACATTGACTAGCGATTGCAGCCATAAAAATCTGTTTCCATAAAAGATAATCGTTTAGAGACCCTACCTCTCCATTGCTATCGGCAGGAATAGTCCACGTTAAGCTTTGAGCGTTATTTTTATTTTTCTCCAAAGCTCCTATGTCTGATAATTCAATATGATTCTCTCCCCACATATCTGAAGTACTTAAAGTTCCAACTAAGCGTTCCTTGTTATCGTTTGTGATAGCTACGCCCTTATCAGAGTTTTGAAATCCTCTCAAAATGTTAGAACCTCTATAATCCAGCAGAACTTGGGAAGCCGTCGTTATTTCAGCATCAATTTCCTCGCGATTGCCCATTTCAAAGGCTGATTTAGAATTGACAACCCCAACATAGCCATTATCAGAGTTGTTTTTGATAGTGATGATTGGGTAAGTGTCCACATTCCCTTCGTTATTGATGTTAAAGACAAACTTACCTGTTTCAAATGTCGGATTAGACACTTCTTTGTATGCTGACGAATGAGCTACACCGTCTGGAACGATGAATTTCATTGATCCAGTTGATCTACGACCACTCGTTTCCTGCATCGAAATACTTTCAATAGGCATGGCCAGATAATATTTATCAGTTTCATCTGAAAAGACAAGCTTTTTAGCACTGCTGACATTAAAAATACCCGCAAGCTTATGCTTGAGGGCATTTCTATCTTTAGACCAAATAGAGAATTTTACTTCAATGAATTTCGCTTCTATAACCTGTTGTTGAATGTTCACTCCAACACTTGCAGTATAAGATGTTGTGATAGAGCGATTATTCCCAATATCTCGTTGAATATCATGAATTTCGATAAGTTCACTTAAATCGATTTTATTAAAATTCATAGTAACTACACTCATTCAAGTACTCCTCTCATCATCATTTGTAGTTTTTCGTATTCTTTTTGCTTTTTAGTAATAATATCCGTAACTACAGTACTATCCATATAAGTATCTGAGTCTTTGTTGAGGATAGCAGTAAGCAATTTTTCTAAACTTGACCTCAGAATCCTCATCTCAGACACGACTTTATCTGTATCTTGCCCACTTTGGACACTAGTGGTCTGAATAGTGATATTACGTTGAGCTTGTTCGATTTCTTTAAGAAATTTAGCATCGCTCGGGATTCCGATACCAGAAGCGTATTTCGGAACCCCCATCTCACGCATCAAACGTCTAGTTTTATCAGCTCGCAAGACCTTTGAACCTCTCGGAAGAGGAAGCAAGACATCTCTGCCTTGAGGAATAAAACTCTGACCATTTGGAAGAGTAACCATTTCCTTGTAGTTGCTATTTCTTTGGTCGTTGACAATAGCAAGTCCTCCAGGGTGATAATTGGTCCCGTTAGCATGCTTGCTCGCAAAGATATTCGTAAAGAAATTACCAGTTACGCTATCAATCCACCCCTTAATACCTGAAAGAACTCCAGACGCATTATCTCGTGCATTGATTGTAACTGTTTTGTCCTGAATACTATTAACACCACTTGTTACCTCGCTAACAGTACCAGAAGTGCTATTCTTAGCAAGAATATCTACTGGATTATATTGTTTAATGGCATTAATAGCACTGCTTGTCTCATCTCGTACACCACCAGTCTGGTCAGTCGCGAACAAATTGATAGGTGCTATTTGTTTCGGAGAGTTTACACTTGCTTGAGCACTTCCGACAGCAGCACTTGTATTATCTACTGCATTTAAAGATTTCGTCTCAGCAGATGCAAAATTCCAAGCTGTAATCTTATCGATAGATAACTGGCCATTGTTCAAAATATTCGTAGGATCGGCCTTCAAATCTTTTGTAAATGGAGTCGTGGCATTCCAGGTTGTCAAAGTATCAGTTGAGCGAGCGACTGCTTTTCGGACGCTTTCATCATTAGCCAGCAACTCCTTCTGTTTTGGTTTCAGAGCTTCATAGTTAGACAGAGCTTTTGAGGCTTCCTCCGCCTTATTCATGATGTCTGTATTCTTCATGAGAAGTTCTTTGATTTCCGCCGGCATACTGTTCCATGTTTTAAGATGAGTTTCACTATCAAAGATAGCTTGTAGCCCAGCTTGGTTCTTGACAATCACTTGTTTCTCTTCGAGAGTCATGTCTTTCCATTTCCCGGATTCGACAAGAGCCTCTGCAATAGTAGCACGAGCATTCGAGTTGATTTCCGCAGTCTTAGCAATAAACTGCAATTGTTCCCAACCTTCAGCAGATTTGGCAGCCTCTCCGATGACTTCTTTTACATTAGACTTGACTTGGAAATTTCCGTTCTTATCAATGTTACCGACAAGCAACGACCAAGCATCATTAGCCTCTTTCACTTCCTTGCTCATCTCACTAGTATAGTTAGCAAGGATGTTGTGTGAATTACCTACCTTTTGAGAAGCTTCAGCAGCTTTATTCCCGATTTCTTCATAGGACAGACCGTATTCTTCCAGAACCTTCTTGGCTTCTTCCCAGTAGTTCCAACTTTGGCCAGTTCGAGCTTTTACCTTAGCATCAAGATTTTGCATGACCTGATAGTACTTACTTCCTAAAGCTTCCATGGTTTGATGGTGTTTAGATTCTAGTTCTTGAATTTTTTTATTGTAAGTTTCTTGATCAATTGCTTTCCCATCAAGCAACTCTTTCCACTCGCTCTTTGAGTTCTCGTAGAGTTTCTTTTCCTCATCCAGCGCTTGTTTCAAAACATCTCTAGTATGTTTTAACTGTGTTTCGTTGAGTGAGCTGATTTTACCATTTAAGGCTTGTTGTGCTGAAGTCTGTTGTTCTTCCGACAAACTCATCATCGAGAGTTTGGCCTTAATCATCTCATTCTGATTGTTCAGGATGATTTCTTTCTCCTCTTGAGAGAACTTGCTCGCATCACCGTTATGTCGCTGATAAATCTCATTTATTTGATTCATCATGGCTTCAGTATTAGATACCATCTGACCATTTCTTTCCTTGGCTTTTGCGATATCCTCTTCGCTGAGCCCCCACTTAGCGCCCAACTCTTCTATCCGTTTGTTGGTTTTATCCGCAGCAGCAGCAATCTCTTCATATAGCTTTTTAAAGGCCCCAGAGACCTTTTCAGCATCTCCGGCATGAGTACCGAAATTTGCGACGGCCGTACTAGTTTCATCTACTACCTTCTGGAAATTTCGCAATTCTCCACGCTGAACATCATCTAAAGTAGAGCCAAATTCCTCCGCTTTGATACGAGCTTCGTCCTTTTTATGGCCTAAATAAACTAAACCACCAGCTAATAAAGCAGTTCCGCCAAGTAACAACCCAATTGGATTAGCAAGAGCCCCAACAGCTCCGGATAATAGCGATGTTTTTGAAGCAACTGCCCCTACTCCGTTTGCTAGAGAGGTAGCTTCGCTGCCTAGTTTGGATACTCCAAATCCATTTTTAGTTAAACTAGCTACGATTCCAATCCCTTTTGAAATCCCGCCTAATCCTTTTACAAAACTACCTATTATTGAAGTTCCTTTCCCGAATAACTTCAATGCAGGGCCGACAGATGCTGCCATCATCCCCCATTTAAGGATACTTTCTCGTTGTTCTTTTGAAAGGGAACTAAATTTTTTAGCCAATTCAGCTAAATGGCTTATCCAAGGTTTTCCAGCTGTTAATCCATCTTTTAAAGCATCTAAAAGCGGACCTCCGAACTCAATTGCAATATCTGTTACTTCATTTTTTAGCATTTGAAGTTTTGACTGCATCGTTTCGTAACGTTTCCCTGCTTCATCAGACAATGCTTTACCTTTGCTCCACTCATTGTTGGCAACCCCCATGGCTTTACCCATGGTTTCAGCTGCAAGCCCCAAAGATTTCAGCATATTAGATTGTCTGATACCTGTTAATCCAAGCACTTCTAAGATTTTATTTGTATCTTTTCCTCTTTCGCCGGCTTTACCTAAACCTTTTATAAACTCTTGCAATGCTTCAGCAGGTTTGGTTCTCCATTTTTCTGCAAATTGTTCAGCAGTCATGCCAGCCGTATCAGCATAGACTTCGAGTTCTTTTCCTCCTTCTGACACCGCTTTAGAAATGCCAGTCAATGTCTGTGTCATAGCCGTTCCACCAGCTTCGGCTTCAATACCTACAGAACTCATAGCTGTTGACAATCCAAGTATTTCAGGCATTGTTAAGCCGGCTATCTTACCAGATGCAGCCAAACGATTAGCCATTTGAACAATATCGCTTTCTGTTGTTGCGAAATTATTCCCTAATCCAACAATGGTAGCTCCAAATTTGGCAGACCAACTATCAAGATCATCACCTTTAACCTGCATAATGTTGCCGATTTTCGCAATAGAGCTAGCAGCATCTTGAGCGCTTAAATTGGTTGATACCCCAAGGTCGATCATAGTTTTTGTAAAACCTTCGATTGAACCAATTGGTACACCTAATTGTCCTGCAGCCTCTGCAACTTCAGCTATTTCTGTTGCACTAGCTGGCATAGTTTTAGACATTTTTCGAATACTCGAACTCAATTCATTAAATTGTTCTGGAGTTCCATCAACCGTCTTTTTGACTCCTGCAAAAGCTGACTCATAATCCATTGCCGCTTTTACTGCTAGTCCCGCGCTTGCTACTAACGGTACAGTTACGCCTGTGGTCAATTGTCCGCCTATCTTAGAAGCGTTATTTCCAAAATTCTTTAATCTATCGCCACTTTTGTTTAACCTGTCGCTTAAATCGGTCATTTTATTAGCAAAGCTATTCTCTTTACCAACAGCAATTAAAGCATCTTTAACACGATGAAGTTGCCCTTCCATTGCTGCTAACTTAGCATTCTCACGCTCAATCTCAGCAGCTGCCTTGTCAAATTTAGCCGTACCAGGTTCGAGAGTATCAAAACTTTTTTTCATCTGGTCCAAGACTTTTCTTTGCGCTTCAATCGCTTGGCCGAGTGTCTTGTACTTAGCTTGAAGCAAGTCTGTGTTTTTCCCGTTATTTTTAAGGGAACTATCTAGCGCCTTTACATTGCTTTGAAAGTATTTAACCGCATTCTTAGCACCATTTAGAGTAGGATTGAACTTCGACACGTCCAGCCCTAGCTCGATATACATTTGACCTAACGGCGTTCCACCTGCCATTCAAATCCTCCTTTTTAAATCATTTCTAGAAAGTCAGCAAGATCCATGACTTCCTCAGTTTTAGCAGATTCAGTTTCACCAAGAACACCCATCAAGTCCTCCCAACTCGTATCCATCACATCACGAATACTCATTCCATATGGACCCTCAGTAGCTTGCTTGACAAATCCATAAAACCTTTTCAGCGCTTCACTTGGCTTTATTTTTTCTCCTTTGGGTCAACATCACCCACCAGATGAGAGTAGATGTCTGTAAATACCGCAAAAATATCTGCCATATCCGTGAATTTCAAAAGTTCTTCCACTTCCAAATCTTCAAACAGTGAGGCGATAAATTCCAATTGCTTGTCTAATTTCTCTACCTCTGACACATCAGATGATAGTGCTTCATTGAGAATCAAGTAGTCGCGATAGTCCTTGGTAGTAATTTCCTTACTGGTCTTTTGAACATCTTGACCCTTTTCATTTTTAATTAAAAATTTAACCTTAGCCATTTACTTTCCTTTCTAGAAAAAAAGATAAAAAGAGAGCTTGCGCCCTCTTCCTACCCTGCAGCAACCATTTTAAGTTGCCCTTTGAGTTTCTTGATTTTTTCTTCGTCATTACCAATGTACTTACCATAGTAATTACCTTTGATTTCTTCATCATCGCTTGCAATGGCTGAGAAACTCAAGCTGTCATCTGGAAGTTCCTCTTGCTTCTCCTTAAGACTTTCAAGCTCCTCAGCATCCATTGAGAAGCTACCTTTGAAGAAACCAACTTGCGCTTTCGTGCCGTTTGCTGTTTTAGATTCAAGCATAACTGAACAAAGTGGAGCATCACTATCTTCACCAATATAAATGATTTCGTCCTTAACTACATGCCCAAGGATTTTGGCAAGGACCATGTGAGGAATGTCAACTGCTGTCATTTCCATCTTCACATCACCTACACCGCGTTTTGATGTGTAATAAGCGACATCGCTTCCGTAAGTTTTAACAGGTTCACTTGAAAGTCCTGTAATCTTAGCGGTACGAGTCGCACCCTCACCGGTTTTACCTTCTACCACGAAAAGGTTTTTCCCAAGTGTTGGAGTAGCTTCCCCATCCAACACACGAATTGTCATGCGTTTAAAACCAACTAATGCCATTTATAGCACCTCTTTCTTTAATTTAGTATTCTTCGTATAGAGCACTCCGACCTTTGTAGGTCCGAGCGTCTACATAGCGTTTGATTTCTGGAATCCATTCATCCAAACCACCAACGGTTTGATAAAATCCATGGTCTTCCATAATCTTTTCAATTTTTTTTTGGAGTTCTTTGCACTCCATATAATTTTTAGACTCTACATTGACCTGATAGATAAATGTCTTAGCCAGACTCGTATTACTGCCATGAACTGCCTGCATCGGCGGACCAACTGGTCTAATAACAATACTTGGCTCATTATTTGGTAACGAGTCAGGACGTTTAAAAGATTTGATACTGATTCCAGCTAAAGACTCATCTTTTTTCAAAGCCTCATAGAGTTCATTAAACTTATCTTTGACCATCTAAAACCCCTCCGTCTTCAAATGACTAGCGATTCTGTATTTGTACGTCTTAGCATGAGCCTCTGAAAAACGTCTGATGACACCGAACCCCCTTGGATGTGGGTTCTTACCATATCCAAACTCATTCAAGTGAACCAAGCGCCAACGAGACCCTTCACCAAAACCGATTTTCACAACAGGGACGCCAGTAGCAAGACCCGTCACACGTCCAGCAGTAGCACTTTCAACGGTTTCTCCAGTATCTTTGTAGACCTGTAGAGCACCTTTGAACTCTTCTAAGGTTTCATTTGCGACTGCCTTCAAGGCTTGACTCGTAGCACGTTTAACCTTAGTATCGCCAAGATGAACTTCAAGGTTTCTAAGAACATCGTCAAAGCCTCTTAATTCTGCTCCACTAGACATCTTGACCACCACCAATAACGACTATCAAAAAATCC
>ERZ773007.546-NODE-546-length-18673-cov-21.185143_pt1 | contig 18673 bp, 13 predicted proteins | sample MGYA00580665_ERZ773007 | MGnify/ENA primary metagenome ERZ773007 (study PRJEB29015, sample SAMEA2738122) | human oral metagenome | biome: human oral; feature: human-associated habitat; material: saliva | place: China | collected 2167 ... | reverse complement strand
CGTCAATTAAAGAAACTGGCGATCTGCCAACTAAGATTACTAATAAACTTGATCAGTTATGGGAAATTGCCCAGGAATCAATTCGTGAGAATAAATATTTGCGAGCGGAAAAGGCTTTATTGACAATTTTGCGAGTCGACGAGAAAAACGCCACAGCATACAACCGCTTGGGGATTTTATATGCCAAGCAGCGCGCATACAAAGACGCCATCGAGTGTTTTGAGATTGCTCAGAGTTTGGAGCCAAGCGCCTCCAGCCTTCATAACGTCGGCTTAATTTACTACGAAACAGAGAACTATGAAAAGGCGTCTCTAGCATTTGAGCAAGCACTAGAGATGGAAGACGATTTGGCTGCGCGCTACATCGCTTACGCTAAGGTTCAGGAAAAGATAGGGAACACGAAGAAGGTTATCAACGCCCTAGAAAAGGCTGTCGAATTAGAGCCGATTCCTCAGACGTTGAAGATTTTAGCGGAAGCGTATGACAATGCCGGACAGGCTGAATTAGCTGAAGAATTACGTAAGAAAGCTACAAAAATGCTAACTCCGACGACATCATCAAAGAAAGCCGACGCGCCACGTCCACGCCAACAGCGCAAAATACATCAACCACGAAAAATAGTTATGTAAACTCTTGTCACAGAGAGAAAAAATTGATAAAATAAATTCAGTTGCCGCTTTAGCTCAGCTGGCTAGAGCAACGGTTTTGTAAACCGTAGGTCCTCGGTTCGAGCCCGAGAAGCGGCTCCACATCACGCTGGAATCGTGTAGTGGCAATCACAGGAGACTGTAAATCTCCCGCCGTAAGGCTTCGTAGGTTCGAGTCCTACTTCCAGCACCAAGTTTGAATCATCGTCGCCTTCCTAGGGCGACTTTTTGATGGCGTAAAGTAGTAATATTGACTTTTATAAGCATATGTGCTATTATATAGGTATGTTTGAATTTACAAAATCTATTCTGACATTGTGGAATAGCGAAAAAAACCAACGATTGAAATTACAATACGCTTATATTATGCTGGCTATAATTGGGCTAGCCGTGGCGGGATTATTGACATTATTTAACGCCTCATCAGCACACCTGGCGGCATCAGCGTCAGGAATATTGTTCGTTACGTTCTTGGTCAATAGCATAGCGTGGGGAATAATAGAGGCATTTGTCACGCCAAAACTACCAAAAGAAGCCGGCATGCCAGCCAAAAAATCCATTCGTAAAAAATAGCCCAGTTGATTAAACATGGCTTAATATGCTAAAATTAAGCCTGTTACGCCGCGATAGCTCAGTTGGTAGAACGCTACCGTGGTAAGCTACAACGCTTACTGTGGACGTTTTACGCTGACTCGGGCATATTAATTAATAAATCAGATGCCGCGATAGCTCAGTTGGTAGAGCGACGCCATGGTAAGGCGTAGGTCTCGGGTTCAAGCCCCGATCGTGGCTCCATAAATACGTAGATTCGCAGAAATGCGAGTCTTTTTTAATTAAGACCAGCATTTCGTTGGTCTTTTATTTTGTTTAATGAGGCTATCTATCCTACAGATAACTTCATAGACAAAATAATCGAGAATAGAGCATTGTAGCTTAACAATTTAGCCTGAATATAAACGTTAACTAAATTGTCAGTGTTTTGCCGAACGCTGGGTAAAGGCGAAGAAGTTGTGAGCGACTGCGAGCGCTCACGACTGGAAGCTGGCGGTGAAAATCCGCTGGGTGTTCGCGACACCGACAACCTTGAGGGTCGGCAGGCCTCTGACAATTTAGAGAAAAGAGAGGTTAAATAATGGATAACATCAACCATTTTAGCTACTCAATGGCGAAGAATATTTATCGAAAAGGGATCGATTACGCTGTGGCTCTCAAGCTTGGCGCTTATCACTACGCCTCTGGTGGCGATCCTACTACTGAGGTCGACTTCTTCTTAAAAAATATTCAAGGATACATTGGCGAAGCTATTCTTGTTATAAACTGGGAGAGACTGCAGAATCCTCGTTTTGGCGAGCATGCCTCTTGGTGTAAGAGATTTCTTGATCGCGTTAAAGAGAAGACTAGCGTTAAGTCACTTATCTATATGAGCGCAAGTGTACTCAGGATGACTGTGATTGGTCTCCGGCCTCGAATGTCAATTATGGTCTTTGGGTTGCCGGTTATCCAGATAATCGCGATTCCTGGGATATTCCGAATTTCCCATACTCGATTTGCCCATGGAACTTTTACGCGCTTTGGCAATATACCAGTTCTGGCGGAAGACTAGATAGAGATGTTTTTTCGGGAACTCCTGAGGCTTGGGATAAATATACTAACCCATCTGGAGCTCCTACGCTAGCGTCTACGAAGAAATCAAACGAGGATATTGCCACGGAGGTCATTTGTGCCCTTTGGGGAAATGGTTAAGAGCGCAAGAATCGTCTCGAAGCAGCTGGTTATAATTACTATGCAGTTCAGCAGATTGTTAATGATCACTTAGCTTCTGCTTGTTGTGATACGGCCAAATACTACGACTTTCCGGCATTTCGAATTCAAGATTGATTTTCCCAGGCCAGAAAGTGAGGATGAAATAATGTTGCCAGATAAAGCTCTACGTTGGCTCATCGCGGTGTTTATGTCGACACTCGGAGTGTTCTTCTCGACGCTTACAGAAGCATGGCATTGGGATTTACCTACAGAAGCTATACTTACGACCTTGTCGACCCTAGAGCTCTTTCTAAGCGCTATTTTCGGTATTTCTAAGGGTTATCTACGACCGAAAAGAAAAGTCCGCGAAAGACTTGTAAAAATCTCAAACTAAGGTTAAATACAAACACCTTGCGAGGGTCCGGCCGCGATTTGTGGAACCGGTCGAGCAGGCCGCTCCTCTCGGATGATATCACGTCCTCGCAGGAAATCATAACCAAGGAGTTATATGGAGATATTAGTCAAACAATTAGATAATCCGTTGCCTGAGCCGTTAGACATTAAGGCTTGCGACGAATTCTTCGAGACTCTTGAAGCCGAGGAAGTGGAGGTTTAAATGAGTGAGAAAATAAATAGTGCGATTAAACTTGTTAGTGAGGCTATTATGGCGTAATATAAACGCCTCGAGGAAATTGCTAAAACCGAAGAGGGCAATCCAATTTTAATTGAGAGTGAAACTGCTGCCGGTTATTTCTGTCATTTGATGGTTAATCTAAAAGAAGTTGCGAAGATTGTTTTAGAATACAACTATCCAGTTTGGCATATTCTTCAGCAAGATTTTCCTGATGGCATGCGGGAGGACTTAGGTCAAAAGTTCGATCTGGCGACAGTGTGCTCAATTGATCTATAGGAGCTATTATGAGCTATATTGGTATTTGCGAATATGTAATTGGAGTAATCCACGATAAGGATATTTGGTATTATGTTGGCGACAAAGATTCCGATGGTAATAGAATTCGTTCGGATGAGCTTTGACATATAAGATTCTCGAGCTTCAGTGTTATCCTAAGTGCAAGAAAGAGTTTACGGAACACCCGGCTCTCTCACGCTAGGACAACGGGACAGAAGTCTGTCCGGAGTGTGGAGCCAGGAAAGCAATTGAGGTCTATTAAAAAGCCACCCGGAAGTAGGGTGGCTTCTTTCTTATTCAGATTCAGGTTGGAGTTCCGGAACTTCAACCTGTTTTTCTTCGTCGGTTTCCTTATCGATATACGTGAAATACCTGTCGGCGAATTCCGCGCCTTCGATTCTATATAGCTGTTCTTTTACTCGTCTGCGACCCTCAAGTGCGTATCGCAATATTTCTTCAATATCCCGTTTTTTGCAGTCTCCACCTGGATATAGTAGCTTAACCAATCCGGAGACTGTCTTACGCACAGCAATTACATCGCGTTGGTTTAGGTCATGACCTAGGCGATAGTATTTATCGAATGCGTCCGAGAAATTACGTTTTCTAAGTTCACGGAAGAACTCGGATAGATAGTCCGTAATGAAGCCGTAGTCATCCGTAATGAGCTCTGGTCTCATTTTTGGAACTTCCCATCCAGGGAGATAATAATGCATGCGATCGAAGAATGCAGAATCATCACGCATAGCTGAAGGGAATGGAGAGAATAAATGCGAATTCGCAGCTAAAATATCTCGTACAGACTGATTAATATTTCCTACGAATACCATAGAAGCTTTTGCACTTTTTTCCTCTTTACCACGCGCGAATGAGCCAGATGCCATGTAATCCTTCATTATCTGAACGCCATCCTTGTCTTTGAACGTAATGCCGGCGACTTCGTCAAAAGCTACGCAATCCCACAGGCCAACAAGACCTACAGTTCTTGATGTCATATTATAGAAAAGGTTGGCTACGGTAGTTTGGCCACCGGATACCAAGATTGAGTTTGGCGAGATTTCCTTGTAAATATGAGACTTTCCTGTACCTCGTGGGCCAAGTTCGCACATATTGTAGTTATTCTCTACAAGCGGAACTGCACGCTCTAGCATATGCCATTTTTGGCGTTCGGAGAGTTCTTTTGATTCCATGCCCATGGATCGGATAAGAATGTCAATCCATTCGTCCTTAGTAAAGTTCTTACGGCCACTAACTAACTCCTCGAAATCCATGTTTGGAAGTTGGATTGGTTTAATCTCTGAGACGATGAATGGCAAGTTATCTTTCGTGTTTTCGCCATGATAGTAACTTACTCTTGATATGCACCAAATACCGCCGACGAGGAGCTTTTCGAATTGCTTAACAATTTCAGGAGCAATATATACACGCTTAATACCTAGATTAGAGAATTCTGCTTCATATCTATCGTCGCGTTCGTTGAGCCTTACGGTGATCTTATCGATAACTGTATATTGAGATCTCTCACGAATAAGACTTTTGACTTTTTCTGCTTCATCTGGCCTGACGAAGTTTTCTGCTAGAATGCCTTTAACCATCATAACACCCTCATTAATAGCGTCTTCGTCATCTGTGGCGCAATACATTCCTAGTAGATATTCCAATACATACACTGGAACATTAGCACCCTCTTTTATTTGTTTCGTCAGGTCTTTTCGGACAACCTTTCCAGGAAAGACTTGACTTAACGATATTCTTTTTTCTTCCATCTTTTACGTCCTTTCTATAGTAACGACATCATTATGTCGATCTTAAAGTTAATATTCTCTGGCGTACCACCGCCACCTTCTTCTATTATCATATGATAATTGGCGTTCTTATCATAATTTTTAGAAGCAAATGTAAATTTCTCGCGGAAGGAACGATTTTCTAGGTCTCCTTCGGTAGAATCCGCGATAATAGTTACTTCGTCGCTGATTCGATTATTGTCGTCATCTATAAAGAAAACTTTATATCTAGCGGCGGCCTTGTTGTTTGAAACTGGTTCGTCCTGAACGAAATTAAGGAATGTAATCGCATTAGTGATTTTAGTACTAATACCGTTGTAGAGTACCTTGACCTTCGGTAGATCATTGGTGTTTCTAGTTGACTTGAAGCTGAGTTTAGGAACTATTACTTCTTGTGGCATTGCACCACCATGCAAGTAATTGCCAGTAGCACCTTTTTTACCATAGACCATATCTCCTCTAGGCACATTCACGAAGCGTTCATCTTCGGTATCGAGATAATCTAGCTTATAGCTTAAGATGTCGGCTTCATTACCTGGTTGATTGGAAATGGCAAAGCGATTCTTCTTCGTCTCGGCGTCGTCGTCTTGGAGGCGCACAATGTCGCTCCTGCGATATAAGAAGCCATGATCTGAGGTAACGAATACGCTTGTTCCACTAAATGTCGTATGTAAGTCATAAATAAGCGTTTCGATTTCGTCAATTGCCTTATCGCAGGCTTCGAATACTTCTGATTCGTTATGTTCTCCGGCGTTATCAATAGTGTCGTGATAGATGTAGACGTATTTTTTACCAGAGAAAAGAGTTTTCCAGTCTGATTTTTTATGTGATCTTAAATCAGAATACTTTATTGCCATATTGTTTTCATTGGCATCTTTTAAGATTTTATCTCGGTTAGCGATTCCGGCCGTAGACAACAATTCGTTCGAAACTTGCATTGTGGAGGAGTCGATCTTGAGAGTTTTATGCGGTAATAATGCAGCCATACCTAATTGTGTATATGATGGCACTACACCAATCATCGGCTCGACTGAAACGTCTGCACCAGATACCCTTAGTTTATTTGATAGCTCAATGGCTATTTCGTACCTCATTGCGTCGGAAATGACTACGAATACGCGATCTCGTTTTTCGTCGAGAGGCGCCAGGTTCTTTGCATAGAAATCTGACTGCATTTCAATATTTCCGCTCTTCCAATCAATATTGGCGATGGAGTCGCTCCATTTTTCAGAAAGGCGAAATAGGTACTCGCGGTTATAAATATTTTCGACGTGCTCAGCCAAGCTCCTGTATTCATCTACACTAGATACTAGATTATAAGCTACATTGAATTTACGATATAATTGATCAATTAAATAAAGCTTCTCAGCATAGAGCTTAGTTAATTTGTCTCTGTCGGATTCAGTGATTGAAGTTAAATTCTTGTTTATCTCGTTAAGTACGCGGTCTGCATAATAGATCATATCGTAGGCGTTACGAACATTGTCACGAAGTAATTTATTCCTGCGACTTTTTAGATCGTTGGCAACGGATTCGTTATTATCGATTTTAGCTAATAGTTTCGAAATAATACTTTCGTCGATTGTGGTGAAAGCATCAGAGTCGACATAGCTTTCGAAGGGAAGTTGCTCGAGTACATTAGATATTTCGAACTTCTTTGCAATCTTGTCTGATAGTTTATAATAGGGCTTCTCGGTGGCTTTATCGGAACTAATATCTCTAATAAATAGATTGACTGAAGATGCGGCTTCGGATGGAAGAATGTAATCGTTAAGCCTTGGCACCATAGATATGCCGTCAAGGCTAAAGACGAAGTAAGACAGAACAATTCTTTCCAATAAATCTTCGAAGTTGTCAGTATTTGCGCCTTTGAAAGCGAAGTATTTAGCAAGAATTAAGTTCAGTTCTTCTGCGTCGATATATTTTAGGTCGTTATTAAACGTCTTTTCGTCCTCTGAATAAGCTCTGAATACGGCAACCAACATTCTATCAAGCCTAATATGGTCCGCATCAAAATTAGCACAAATAAAGGCTCTCTTTAAATCATCTGGGTTAGAAACTTCTGGTAAGAACTGTTTAATCTTTTCGCCGCGTTTCTTATTCTTAAAGAAACGTTTGTTCGCGTCCACGATAGTTCTATATTCGTTTGTAAGGCCGAGATTTTTAAGAATCATGTTTACTTCATCTGGGACAAATACGCACCCGGGATTTTTTGACTCTATAGAGATTAACGGATTTTTTGACGTCATGTCGGGTTTAGTAGGAACATAGATTAGTACGTTTTGCTCTTTTGGTAATCTGCTAATCTCGTACTCGAGTTTCATTGGGTTCTTTTCGAATTTGAATACTGCCAAATAATCAGAAGCTAATTCGTCAATAAAATCTTTATTCTGGCCATCTTCGTCGTACCAGACAAGGACTTTGTTAGTGGCACCGTCCAGTTTTGCTTCAGAGAAGTATTTATTAAAGAACTTCAATACTTCTTCGCTAATATTATCGCTTGTTATCATTTGATTGCCTCCAAGATTTGTGCATTCTTCTTAACGCCGCTTGCTGCTAGCGAGAGCTTTGGGTAGTTTACTTTTACGCCGTCATCAAGATCCAACTCAATTTTTTGGTCTGCAACATTCTTTAATATACGATCAAAGTCGGCAAGCTCTTCGATTTTATTCTGCAAACCGGCAAGCTCATCATTCAGGCGATTGTATTCTGCGGTTGCGATCGTGGTCTTTAACTGAGTTTCAATCTCGGCGCGCCGTCTTTCGTAAGTTTGAAGTACTGGAGTTGAGTAATCCATGCGTATTTTAGCTATCAAGTTTGGTGTATAGCGGTGGATGTAGAATAGCGCTTTAAATGCGTTGTGTTTACCAGATGAGATCTCCCAATATATAGGGCGACCATCGCTTCTTTTTGTCGGATCAGCATAAATCATATGTGCGTGATTATTAAAGAATTCTTCGACGAAGTAATTGCGAATTATGTCTTCGCTCCTTTCGGTATCTTTTCTGCCTAAGCCATCCGCGATCCAATCCATATTTTCTGAAAGTGTCTTTTCGCCTAGGGATTCGGTGAGGAACTTGCGTAGTTTATTAATAACATCGTCTTTTCCAGAAAACTCCTTGTCAAGAATAGTAATGATGCCGTCATCGTCTACTATATTATTCTTAGGCATATCCGTACCTACACCAGCATATTGGATTCCGTTTTTAGTATAATCATAGCGGCCCATAACACATCCGATAAAGTAGGAAAGGAACGATTTAGCCTCGCGTTCATGATCGGCCTTACGTACCGTAATGCGATCATCTGGAATATTGGGAGTCATTTCCTCATTTAGGCCATATAAGTCAATGGCTATTTCATTCAGCCTTTCTTCATTATGTTTAAGTTGTAGGAATCTTTCCTCACAGTGTTTACTATATGCAGAAAATGCGTCAGAGAGCTTATTGCTATCGGTTCTGTAGGTGAAAAGTGGATGTGTTTTAAAGTCCCAGGATGTTTCATAATCATCCCAGTCGTCTTTGGATAGTTTGCGGCAATCACTCACTATTTCAATTATTTCATTCTTCTTTTCGTTCGATTCAACGATAGGGTAAGTTGCAACTTGACCGACTTCATAGTTCAGTGTAGGTGATATGAAAGAGGCGACATGCATGATGACATTGCTATTAAGGAGACCTTGTAGATACTTAAGCTCGTCTTGACTTTCGCAAAAGATACTTGTACCGGCAACATCGAATATATGGCCAGCAGGCTTAAACCTGAACGCTATATCTCCTGACGATATTTTTGACCAAGTAATACATTCCTTAAAATAATAATTTATATTTTGTGGCCTAGAAGCCAATCGACCGTTTTTTGTGACATGTTTGATTTCGTATCCGCTGTTCTCCCAATTAACGACATAATCGTTGTTACCATACCATTTACGATACTGACCGCCTTTATTGTACGGATACCATTTAACGTTTTTAGATGAATCATCAAGGGATTCTTTAAGATAGTCCACTTCCCACCATTCTCTAAGGAATCTATCATTATTGCTAGTAGCCAATCCCTGTTTTGGTTCAGCGATTAAATTAAGTTCTTTTGAATTCAGAAATATTTGTTTGGTTGCATCGGAAATCCAATATGCCAATATATTTCCAGGCAACAGTTTGAAATCATTTGAAACTGCAGTATATCGTATCGTATCTTCGGGATTCTTTATGGCTTTAGTGACAGCTAGTTCTTTATCTCCCAGGTTTCCGAATACCACTCTAATATAATCTCCGCGCATAGCCTTTGCCTTATTAATGACATAGGCCGTAGTCGCAACCACTACGTCAGCAAAAGCGCCGTTGCCTAGATGCAACATGTCTGTAATAGAGTACTTCTCGAGCAATTTTGTCCTAAATTCAAGTGTTGTTTTTAGGAACATCCATGATTCGATATTAACAAGTGAAGCAATTCCATTGGCCTTTGTAAGATCAAGACATTGTGACATGAAAACGATCGCTAAGTCTGATTTTTCGTCGGGATAATGACCGGAAATGTAGGACTTCAGTTTGGAATTATACTTATTCATGTATGGTGGGTTTGTGACGGCAATCGTAAACTTTTTGCTTAGGATTTCCGCCTGCGCCACTAGAGGCTCCAGTGTTTTATCTAATCCAAAATTCATAGCAATTTGATCTTCCTGAATTGCGATACGAAGGGATTCATAATTAAGGTCTTGGACCTTAAGAATTGATCCATATTCTTTGGCGTCATAAAATACATCGAGTATATATTTTAAGACATCTCTTGCTTCTCCTTTTGGATTAAAAGTCGCAAGATCAATTTTATTGCTTTCACGAATACTGAGGACATGTCGCTTTATACTCTTAGAGAATAACTTATCGTCATATTTTCTTGCTACTAGGGTACATGCAAGAATAGATAGCTGGTTTGCGCGATCATCTATATCAAGGCCATACAAATTGTTGTTCAGAATAAGCTGCGGAATATCGCTCTTTGGATAGCCTTCGGATTCGTAGATCTGATAAAAAACCTCAAATGCATAAATGAGGATATGTCCGGAACCGGAGCACGGATCTATAAAAGTGATATCTTCAATTTTTTTACCGTCGCGGATGGTCTCCATCTTTTCTTTTTTCTTAACTAGATATTTCCATTTTATCTCTAATTCTTTGTTCGGATGACGATCTAGCCAGTAGCGGCCCAGCGAGTTTTCCACAAGGTATTTAACTACCCAGTCAGGAGTAAAGATCTGTGTCACATATGGAATGTCGTCCTTTATTGTTGGAGTCTTGAGCTTCATGGCGCGATCTTTTTCCGCTTGATTATAGTATTGGTATAACCAACCTATAATTTCGGTTTGTTTAAACTGTTCACTACCTAACCTCAGTATATTATCGATTAGACCATTTGGCATCAATAAACCATCTGGAACTAAGGCATCAATATTTTCTGTGTCTCCATCAAAAACATCCGGGATGGCTTCGCCAAGTTTCATTACTATGGCAAGAAGAATATCTTTATACTTATCTTGATCATTCAGTCCACTGATTCTATCATAATCAATCTTCAGATCGGTGGAGCGGAGCTTCGAGATAGTGAGAATCTCCGGATTGCGAAAATCACCACTCTTGTCGCAAAGCACGTTTATACCCAACGATTCAAAATTCTTACCAAGCGGTAGAAAATCATTAACTTCCATGTAACGGATAGCGACTATGCGGTTAAACCATGTATAAGCCGCACGCTCAATTACTAATTTGAGGCCGTCTCGCTTTACGGCGGACTTCAGGCTTTCATATCTTTCGTATTCGCTATCAGTCATAGCAGGGAGGCGGTGCTGTTCATTTTCCCAGATATTACCGTGTTGTTTAAATGTCAGCTCGTCCTCAATATGAAGACTCTCGAGCTTTGCGCGCATCATATGCGTCAAGCCCTCCCTTGACTTCATGGCGAAGTCTTTTAGGGCGTTTTTGTCCATTACATAACCTCCACTTCGTCGTTGTCTCTCAAACTCTCTAGTAACTCTTTCTTAAACTCTTCTAGCATCAGATTGATGTCTTCTTCATTCTTAAGGATATAACTCTTTTTTATCAAATCACCGGAACGAACCATCTTTTTCTTCGGAGTATTGATTGCCAGAGCGTCGCCGCCGTTTTGCTTGGCTTCCTCTTCGCGTTTACGACGCTCCTCCTCTTCACGCTTGTGACGCTCTTCTTCGCGTTTACGACGTTCTTCAGTCTTGGCTTCGATTTTACTCTTGAGATTTGCGGTAAGCATTGAAAGGCTCGCAATGTCTCCGTATGGCTCAGCCATTGTGAGAATTTTAATTATTTCATCCGACTCAGTATTCTCGATAGTGTGATACATGGATTCGGTTTCATAGCTCTTAATAACGTCTTTTGCCGCATCGAATCTTGGACGTTGATTTTCGAAGAAGCTACATACCTTTTCTATGCCATTTACGGCTCCGATGATATTATCGCACTTTCCATTTGCTACTGTGAAAAGCTCAGCATTATCCTTAATTTGAACTAAGCTTCTGAGGATTTCATCTGCAGCAACAAGTTTTACCTTGCCTGGATATGGATATCGTTCGCCATCGTTATAGTTGCCGAGAAGTGTACTAATAGTACGCTCGCAATCTTCTACGGAGTTTCTAAACTTTGCTATGATTACATCTTCGCCGGTCTCCGTAACGGTTAGACCGAAAGCATCTTTCAAGATAGTTTTTACAGATTCCACATATTCGGCATCAATTTTTTCGCGAATCTTTATGCTTACGCGGTCGTATTCACGCAATAGGCCTAACGCGATAGCAGCTTCGGAATTATCTAGTGTATTGCTGGATTTTTGAACCGAGATTCTTTCGTCCTTTAAGAGTGAAGCTATTAAATACGCTATATCATCCTCGTCAAATCCCCATGGCTGTTTTTTAAATTTTGAAATAAGGCTCGAAAGGGAAACACTAGGCATATGGTTATGCGCTTGTTCGGTTAGTTCTTCAATAATCTCGTCGGCGGCCTTCTGATTAACTTTGATAGCAAGTTCGTCCTTAGAGTTGTTAAGGAGTTGTTTTGCGTCTGCGACGGTCTTTTTTGCTTCGATATAGCAGATCTTAGTATAGATGGTTTCAGTAAGCATTTTTAAGATATCTTCGATACGGAGCTTTGCATCGCGTGCCGAAATTTCCATCTTCGCACCGCCAATATAGACTGGTGCAGTTTCGATTAGGGTTTTAATTTCGGCGTCAATCTTCTGCTTAATGTTGCTACTTTCCTTAGTTCTTGCAGCAAGAATATTATCTAGTTCAACCGTCTTAGAGACGCCCGCATTCATGCGCATGTATTCATCAATCTGAATAGCGCGACGCACGTCGTCTCTCATTTCGGGCGAGAGCTCAAGTACTATATATGCGCGATCGGCATTAATAGTCGACCTGGTGGCCGCAGATTCATTATCGAGAGTAAATACTAAAGTTAGATCGCCGACACCTGCATTTAACTTATGATCCTCGATATATAAGTCGACAGAGAAAATTCTTCTTGAAGAGTAAGTATATTTAGAGCCAAAGATACGAAGAATGTCACCGATCTGGTCATTGACTTTGTTTTGATCTACTATAATCTTCTGGATAGCTTTATTTACTTCTTGTTCCTCATCAGTAAGGAATGCATAAGTTTCATTAGTCTTTTGTACGTAAGTCTGGTCTTCGAGGCGCTTCAAGCTGTCTCTAATATTTTTCTCGAGCTCAAGACGATCTTGGCCGATTTGTGTAATTTCGAGTGTTGCTAGATTTTCGACTGTTGATGGAACTTCTTTAGCGCCACGAAGCATAAACAAAGTCTTTAGGATGGCGATATCGAAATTTTCAAGATTGCCGGAGCGAACAATCTCTTCTGCGCGCTCGAATATGCGTGTAACTGATGAATCTACCGCTGTTTTGATAGTTTCATAGAACGCAGAGAAAGGAATTAAACGACCAATTTCATCATTCTGATAAGCCTTTGCGGTTTCCTGAACTGCACTAAGAAGAGAACGAGCACCGGACGAGAGATGTGCGCCTGCAAAGCCTTTTTCGCGAATATAGCCGTATGTGTTCTGGACAAGAGAGAATTGATATGGAACATACGGATATGTAGCCGCGAAATTATCTGCATCTGTATAAATACTCTGCGCCTGAGTACCGGCCGAAAAAGAAAAGGCATTACGGATGTCGGCATCGTTGTCACGATATAGTTGCTTGAGTGTTTCGGAAGCCTCCTCTGTCTTCTCCAAGAGACGCATCTTAATAACTTCTTCAATATCGGTTGAGGCGAGTTTAATTTTTGTATCGAAGCGACCAAGAATCTTAGAGAAGTCATTGCGCTTGACGTTATGCATAACGTCGTCGATTGCTTCCTGGCTAGTACAAACTACCCAAGCTTTACCACCTGTACGAATACCAAGTTCTTCTACTACGGATTGTAAACTCAACAATAATTCGCCGTTATCTCCAATATACTGGCCAACCTCGTCTACTAGAAATACAACATGATGATCGTTGCCTTTGGATTCAATATATTTCTGGATCCTTTCCGCAAACGACTCGGCTGAGACTTCATGGTGGTCACGGCGTGAAGAGAATAGTCTCTTTGCATCTTCGACGGAAGCATTCATAACATTAGCGTAAACTTCAGCGATGCGATCTTCTTCAAAATCGAAGTTATCGCGGACGTTTTCCCAGTCTTCTTCAAATTGAGCCTTAAACTCATCGAGTTTTCCTTTTTCCTCAATATATTGCTCGATATCAGCCACATAGTTTACTTGGGAATATCCGAGCTTGTCATTAAAGACTTTTTCGAATACTTTCAAGATACGATCCTTTTGAGTCGTGCTTTCAAGGGAAGATTTAGCATCAATGTTAAACAAAATAACATCGCTTGGCGTTTTTCCGGATCTTGTTATATTACCGACGAGCATTTTGTCGGTGATCTTATCATTAAAGTAGTCGATAGCGTTCTTGTCATCGATCTCGCGGTTTTCAAGAAGATAAGCTAAGATCTTAAGGAAGTGGGATTTACCTGAGCCGAAGAAACCGCTGATCCAAACTCCCATTTTTTCGGTACGACTCCCGACGCCAAGACTGGTTGTGTATGCATCAAAGAACTCGTTGAAGTGTTTCTCGATTTCGCCAGTAACGACGTACTCTTCAAGCTCTTGCTTGATTGACTTGTCGCGATCGTCGTCGACTTTGATAACACCTTGTATGTTGCGATTGATATCTTTTGCATAGATTTCTTGTAATTTCATATATAGCTCCTTATCTTTCGACTAATTTAAATGCGCGATAGTAATTCGTCGCTTCGAATTTGTTAAATAATTTCAAGCTATGTCCATCATATTCGCCAGGGTAGAATAAAATGACTGGATTATCAGTTACTACGCTCTGCATGTTGGCCAATAAAGTGTGGGCGCGGATGATTCTAAAACTCTCGCCAATTCCGGTAATAAATACCACCTTTCCTGGTTCGATGTTTTTAACAATTTCATTCATTAAGAGACCATTTTTCTTTTCTACACCAAGAACGCGCATTACGGCCGTTGCCGCAAAGTCGGTGCCTTTCTTTTCTTCGAAATCAAACACTTTGTTAAGGTAGTTCTTTTCAGAAAGAATCCTTACGATAACGTCGTGAATGTTAATATTGCAGATCTGATTCGGATAACTTTCGATTAGCCTGTCCACATATTCTCTAACTACATATTCGTCGGCGACGTCATAGTCAAAGATGTGATAATTAACCTCATTTCCAAGTCCTGTGTCTTTCAGCAATTCGCCAGAGATGACCTTATCCTTAAGTTTATTTAGTCGTTCTTTGATAGTCATAGTGTAGCCCCTAACGCTTTAAGGAATTCGTCACCGCCGTCGTGCTGTATGGATTGCTTTGTGAATTCAGATATTACTGGGCGTACAATGCGAAATTCGTCATTACTAATCTTTTCCAAGATACCGGCGGAGGTAAGAAGCCTGGCGAGAACAGACTTAATCTTAGCCTTCGTAGTGTCTGAGGTTTCGAGCATCTTTGGCTCGCTTTCGCATACTTTTTCAAAGTATTTCCCTAAATCAACACGCGTAATACGATCGGCACGCGTAATAATTTTGTCGCTATAAACATCCAGTATAAAATCGCGGACAAGTTTGTCCGTCTTGTAAATAATATATAACAATGTAATACGGGAGTTATTAATATCGTTATTTAAAAGAGGCTCGAGAGTATCGTCGGTCATTTCGTCGAGACGATCTGTAAGAATCGAGTTCAAACGCTTGAGCGCTCTAGGTCTTTTGCAGGATATCAGATTTTCTGCAAGATTACGTTTACTTATAGTTTCCGCATCAGAGCCTTCTGATAAAAACTCCGCCAAAGTCCTTGTTTCATCATACAGAAACGACTCGGCGGTAAGGCTCGCGGTGTAGTTATTTTTTCTCGCTTTTCCCACGTCTTGATTTTATCAAAAAAAATCGTTCTTGTCAACGTTTTTGGTCGTTTTTGCCAAATCTTCGCGAGATTTTGAGTTTTTTATTTTATTCTTCGCGAAATATATGGCGTCCATAGTTGTCATTTTAGCAATTATGTTATATAATAATAGGGTTATCATTCTGTGGCGCATTAGATAGTATCCAAGGCAATATCGTTGATTTTATGGCTAATCGAGTTATAATTGTATTAACGAAAAAGTTGCACTCAATAACTCCTATGTAAAAGTAGGAGCTTTTTGTAAGTTCCGCCAGTGCGCCTTTTCCGGAAAGGTGTCACGCAATAATATCAACTTAACTCTCACGGAGGTACGAGAATATGTATTTTTGCGAGCTTCTTAAGGGGCGGTATTCATGGGAATTCATATCATCAATGACATTGTCAATGATCTTCCTTTTAAAAAGAATTACAATGTCAATGTAGGTAGTCGCAAAACTCCAGCGGAGGTTGATCGAATTATAGACAAGGTCTGCGAAATGATCAGCAGTACCGGCTCTAGAGCATTCTACTGCAAAGCAGCCTATAAGCTATCAGAAAATAAAATGTATATGTGTGCGGAGATAGCACTCAAGGGCCGTGAGCCAGCTAAATATCTGTCTTGGCTATTATCCCAAGAATTAAGAGAAAATAATGTCAGTCAGACGTAGTTGCTTACCGATCTGATGAGAAAGAATAATATGAAGTCAGATTTGACGCTCTCTGAAACTTTTGAACTATATCGAAAGACGTAATCGTCTATAAAAATCAATCAGCTAAGACCGAAGAAATGAATAATTGCGCAATGAAATCAATTATTAACTTTCTCGGTGATATTCCAGCTGCGGATCTAAGTTTTGATACCGCGCGAGAATAGACAGCAGATCTTAGAAAAACACAGACGTCCGTGGATATATTCTAAAGATTCGCGTAGTCCTTAAGCGTCTACGCGCTCTTGGATATGAAGATATCCTTGATCCGGAAGCCGTAGGTATACCTAAGCGAGATTCTCGCGTAGTGGATTACTTGGAAGTTGAAGAGGTACAGGCAATACTAAAGACGGTACTCCACAAGGATGGCGGTTATTCTAAATTCAAAAGATATAGAAACCGCGCAATAATCGCACTGATGTTCAGTGCGAGCCTTCGTATAATGGAGAACTATGCAAAATATGGAACGATCGCAAATTAAGGACGACATAGACAGTTTTACGGTCATTGGGAAGGGCGACAAGCCTCGCGTGTGTTTTATCGATCCTGTTACCCATAAATATACTGACGAGTATCTCGCGCTTCGCGATGATCCCCGTACCCGGCGCTCTTTGTTTCCGAGCAGCAAAAAGGTCGGTAGAAAATAAATCCGGGCGTAGTACAAATGGTGGTTAAAAATGCGACTATTAAAGCCGGCTTAGAGAAGAATATTCATCCACACACTCTCCGTCACTCTTTTGCAACTGATTTGCTCAGGAGTAATACGAATATTGTCTATATGAAGGAGTTACTTGATCATGCCAGTATTCAGATCACAATGACCTACACTCATGCCGTGAATGAGGATCTCCATCAGATCCACCGCCTGAAGCATGCTATCGTTCACGCCTATAGCTCACACATCAAAAGGTCGTGAAATCTACGACTTTTTTGATTTATTTCACAGCTTAATTATGAACGTATGGTATAATAGAACGTAGGGAAAAGCATCCCGTTCGTAAGTTAACAAAGGAGCCCGTGAAGTTCACGAGCTTTTAATAGTTTAGGGGCTGAAGATGTTTGTCTTCCTATTACTATCATCGTTCGGTCGATGATAACCATGGTTAGGAGGGTGTTATGATGAAACAATCGATAGAGCAGAGAATTGATAAAGTGCGCGGGTCAATGCTAGGCGGAGCAATTGGCGATGCGCTTGGCTATCAAATAGAGTTTGAGCGCGACATAGTGCCGAGATCAACGACTCGATTTACAGATGGGATTAGTGTAATTTCAGACGATACGCAGATGACGCTATTTACAGCTTGCGGACTTTTATGGAGATCTACACGACTTCAAACGCGTGGTATAGCGCCGCTTCCGTCGGAGGCGATATATTTGGCATATTTGGATTGGCTTGATACGCAACAAAAAGCTGGACAAGTCGAGCACGTGCCAGTAGCTTGGATAAAAAATATTCCGGAGTTAAACGCCGTGCGAAGTCCAGGAATGACGTGCCTTGATTCACTTTCCTCGGGAGAAAGAGGAACATTAGAAGGTGGTCTCAACGGCAGTAAAGGCTGCGGTGGAGTTATGCGAATTGCGCCAATTGCCTTGTATTGCAAAGAATACGTTGTCGGTGAAATTTCTGCCAAATCTTGCGCGCTGACTCACGGACATCCTCTGGCAATTCTTTCCGCATACGCGCTGGGATATATAATTTATTACGCGCTGGACGGGAAATCAATAGAAGAAGCCGTGCAAATCGCAATCCAGAAAATGAACGACTGGACTACCGAGAAGGTTTATGGAGATCAAGATCCTTTTGAGATTGGTTGTGATAGCGAAAAAGCTGAGCTGACCAAACTGTTTAACAACGCCGTTCGCTTAGCCAAATCTGACGTTGAAGATCAAGAAGCTCTTTATCAACTCGGAGAAGGTTGGGTCGCTGAAGAGTCGGTTGCAATTGCTATTTATTGCTCGATCAAGTACCAAGACGATTTTGAGGAGGCAATCATTGCGGCGGCAAATCACGACGGGGATTCAGATTCAACAGCGGCAATAACTGGAAATATCGTTGGAGCGAGGGTTGGCTATAAAAACATACCGGATTATTACAAGGATAATATCGAGCTCAAGGACGTAATATTGGAGCTTGCGGATGATATGGCAAAAAATATGCCACTCAAAAAGATTGACGACAGACACCTTGAACCGACAGATGAATGGCTGAATAAATATTTATACTTGGAAAAGAAAGATTAGAGTCCGGCGCGTCTTATCGATCGGCGAAGTAAGCATAAAAATTAGTAAAATCTGATATGGTACTAGCATTTTCACTTCACCCATGCTATAATTAGTCAAGACGTTTTATAAAATCTAACGAGTAAAGAGATGGCAAAGAAGAATACGAAAC
>ERZ773007.543-NODE-543-length-18711-cov-29.180907_pt1 | contig 18711 bp, 14 predicted proteins | sample MGYA00580665_ERZ773007 | MGnify/ENA primary metagenome ERZ773007 (study PRJEB29015, sample SAMEA2738122) | human oral metagenome | biome: human oral; feature: human-associated habitat; material: saliva | place: China | collected 2167 ... | reverse complement strand
TTCCTAAAACAGGTGTCTTGTCAGTTTTAGTTACGACGTCTAGCGCCAAAGGACTCATCGACTTAACAAGACACCTCTACTTTAACATAACGAAAAAGTAGTGAGTACATTCTCCCGTCGGAGATTTTCTCACTACTAATCTTAGTATGTTTTTGTTTAACTCTAATTCGCTTAATGTTGTAGTAATTAATATAATCTACAAAAGCTGTTCCATTTGGTTAGATGACTTAAAGGTCTATTCATAACCAAAAAACTTTTCGGATTTCATAATAAAATACCCCAAAGTTAGGGTTTTTCTGTCTAACTTTTGAGGTACAGAGTATAGTTTGTCGATTTACGGTCATTTCCCCTTCGGTAAATCTTCTACCTTAACAAAGTCAATGCGTCGGCTATCAAAGTCTTTTTGGTTAAAAATTGGGTGGATATAGAATCCCACTTCAGCTAATTCGTCTCCGTAATAGCATTGCTCTGTTTGTTGGCAATAGTAAAGACTGCTTGCTTCTAAGCCTTTAACTTTTAAAATTTGTAGAGGTGGAGCCGCATGACTAAGGACCGTTGTATAAATCACCATAGCCTGATTTTTGTCTTTTGATACCAACTGCCAAGCACAAGCATTGGTCTCAAAAGGACTAGTCAATCGTGTAAAGGTTCCATACTGAAGGAGCTGACGATTCTTCTTATAGAAGGCAACTTGGTCTTTAATGATTGCTTTTTCTTCTGAACTTAACTGTCTTGGATCTAATTCATATCCAAAGGCTCCTGTCATGGCAATATTAAAGCGAGTCTCTATGCTGGTTATACGCCCATTTTGATGATTAGGTACAGCAGACACATGGGCGCCCATGCTAGAAACTGGGTATGCCAAGCTAGTACCGTATTGAATTTTTAAGCGGGCAATAGCATCGCTATTGTCACTAGTCCAAATTTGCGGCATATAGTGGAGTATGCCCATATCAAAACGGCCACCGCCACCAGAACAGCCCTCAAAGAGGATATGAGGAAAGACTCTTAGCAAATGTTCGAAAATCCGGTAAAGATTTAACACATATCTATGAGCTACCTCGCCATGATTGCTAATATTTCCAGTCGCATAAATATCACTGAGATAACGGTTCATATCCCACTTGACATAGGAAATATCCACTGTCCTTAAAATAGTTGACAAGGTTTCAATCACATAATCGGTGACATCATCACGACTAAGGTTTAGGACAAATTGGGAACGACTAGTCGCAGCCTCATACCCTGGATGATGAAGATACCAATCAGGGTGAGCTTCAAAAAGTTGACTAGACCGTGAAATCATTTCAGGTTCGAACCACAAACCAAAGTCTAAATTCTTACTCTTAGCATAGGTAGCTAGGGCCTGCAAGCCACCCTGTAGCTTGTCCTCATTGACAAACCAATCTCCTAAAGAAGTTTGGTCGTCTTCTCGCTGTCCAAACCAGCCATCATCAAGGACAAAGAGCTCCATCCCCAGTTGACTAGCCTCATCCATCAAGCCTTTGATGCTATCTGTATCAAAATCAAAATATGTGGCTTCCCAGTTATTGATAAGAATAGGACGTTCCTTATCCTTCCATACCCCTCGTGTCAAATGTTTATGTACTACTGTATGGAAGATCTGGGACATCCTGTTAAGGCCTTGGTCTGAATAAACCATTACAACTTCAGGAGTGGTAAAAGACTCTCCAGCAGACAAATGCCAAACAAAGCCAAAACTATTAATCCCCATAGTCAAGCGGACTTGCTGGTATTGATCTACTTCGATGGTTTCTTCGTGATTACCTGAGTAGACTAAAGCAAAACCATAGGCCTGCCCCTGATTCTCAGTCGTATCATTCTTAACCAAGGCAACAAAGGGATTTTCCTGATGGCTACTGGTTCCACGCTTACTGTCAAAGGTATGTATCCCTCGAACGAGAGGGTCCCTCTGCAATTGACGTTCATTACCCCAAGCACCTGGTAGATGGATAGATTCCCATTTGTCCGCTGGAAAATCCAGACTAAGACTAGACAATTTGTGAATAACCACCTCATCTCTGCCCTCATTGACCACGATATGACTACGGGTAATAACAGATAGCTGCTCAAAAATACTATAACGTAGATGGAGAGCTAGCTGGCGATACTTATCTTTAAGGCAGATGTCCAAAGTCTCAACAGGATTTTCCTCTGAAGCAAAGGTTGCAGGAAGCCCTCCCAAGTCAGGCTTGCCCTTATAAATTTCGTAAGAATCATAGCGAAAATCAGTTTGATGAGAGCCATCCGACCCTGCTATATCAAGGCTTGGTACTCGAAAATCACCACCACCAAAACTACTGATTTCCTGTAAAAGGGTATCTCTAGAATAGACACGCTTCTTGTCCTCCTCAAAGTTAAAGGAGAAAGAGCGCTCAAAACGGGGGTAGTGACGCCCACCGTGATAACCTGAAACAGCCTTACCATAATAAAGCTGGGCCAAAAGTCCCTTTTCCTCCACACCAATAATATAGGAAACCTGACCGTTGGTCAGATGAAAAATCTGCTTATCGTCATCAAAATAAATCATATCAACTCCTAAATCGTCAAGTCATAGATCGTCATGTCGAGTTCAGCATCTGCTCCTTCAATCACTGTATAGATCTGCTCATCCCCTGGGAAAATACGGCTTGAAGCTACTTCTTGCCCACCATTCACAAAAATCTCTATGGATGAGCGATCCAGATAAATATCCAAATCAAGTTGCTGACCCAAATCCTCCAAAAGCACGCGCTGGCTACCATACTCCTCTGCTAGAGGAACACCTGCCTGGCTACGGTCTAAAATTATCTCTTTTCTATCGTAATCTAAGATCAATTTGGTTCCCAAACGACCATCTTGACTGGCTGTAAGTTTAATCACCACTTGCCCTCTTTCTTCCGCCTTGCTCACTGAAAACTGAAGATTGGTTTTAAAACCAGTCATGAATACCTTGCCCTCTGAAGCATTAATATTTTCAGACAATATTTCTTTACGATAATTGTCCAATTCCGGCAAAGGTTTTTGAATCAACTTGTCCCCATCTAAGAAAAGCTCACGTGGCATAGTCAAGCAACCACAATAAGCATAGTCTTCTGTTGGGTAGTTAATATCTGGTAGCCCCATCCAAGAAAAGAGAATTGTACGACCTCCAGCCTGCATGACCTGAGCTGCATAAAAATCAAAGCCACGATCAAGCTCCACAAAATTTTTCTGATCGGTCAGCCGCAAATTTTCCTTATCAATGTGATTCCCCACCACATAACCCGTCTGATAGATATTGTGGTAATAATTCCCCTCTGGTGCTAGTCCTTGAGGGGAAAATAGGAGAATCCCCTTATCATCCATTTCAAAATAGTTAGGACACTCCCACATATAACCAAAATCCTGGTAAGGAGTCCCCACTTCACCTAGAATAGACCAGTCAAAGCCATCCAGTGAGTGCATGACCAGACTTGTACCAGTTTTGTCTTGACGTTGGGCACCAATAACCGCATAATAATGACCATCTTTCTTCCATAGTTTTGGATCCCGAAAATGGTCCGTGTAGCCTTCTGGGTGACCGATAATAGCTGGTGGTGTCACCTTGGAGATATGACCTGCCTTATCCATGAGTGCCACAACTTGATAAGGGATTCGCTCGTTATTGGCATCACGAGTATTACCAGTATAAAAGATACGCATAACATCGCCGTCAGCGATGGCTGATCCTGAGTAGGCTCCATGGGTTTCATAGACAGTATCTGTCTGCAAACCCACTCCTGCATCTTTCCAAGTAATCATGTCATCTGACACCAGATGATACCAGCCTTGAAACCAGCTATCCTCGCTATAAGTGAGAGGGCTCCATTGATGAAAGAGATGATATTTCCCATCAAAGAAACAAACACCATTAGGATCGTTAACATAGCCCATGTCACCTTCCACATGGAAGCTTTGACGATAAGGGCACACTGCCACACAATCAGCTAATGATGCTGTTAGTTGAGAAGGAATATCACGGTATTGATGATATTTCTTCATGTGATATTAATCCTTTTCTTTCCAGAATTTTGCAAAGGCGACTGTTAAAACGGCACCTGTAATAATGGCAATCAAGTGAGCAATAATGTAGTTAAGATGCCCATGATTTGCCCCATCTACGATAGTGAAACCAGGAATAGCTGTCGCACCAAAACCAACTGCGGTCAACTTAGACAGGTAAACATAACCACTTGAAATAGCGCCTGCGATACAGCCAGCAATCAATGGGTAACGGTATTTGACAGTCACACCAAATAGAGCAGGCTCAGAAATCCCGAATAGAGTTGAAGTGAACGCTGAAACGGCCATTGATCGTTTGTTATTGTCCTTGTGATTAAGGAAGAGATACCCCAGTACTGCACCACCTTGCCCCATCATAGCAACAGATAAGAGCGGATTGAGGAAATCACGACCTGTATCTTGCAGCAACTGAGTCTCGATAGCCCCAAAGGTATGGTGAAGACCCGTAATAACGATAATTTGTTGGATACCACCAAAAATCATATAACCAAAGATACCCAAGTGTTCAACCATCCACAATAGACCTGCTGTCAATCCAAATCCCATAGAACGACCAACTGGACCAATAATGGTAAAGAGCAAGAATGACGAGATCAAAATGGTCAACATAGGAGATAAAACAAACTTAAGCATATCAGGCAAAATTTTGTTAAATTTCTTATCTAGAAAGGCAACGATGTAACCAATTAGAAGGGCAATGATAATCCCGCCTTGGAAACCAACTAGCTCAACATTGAGGCCAAAAACATTGGCGATTTCTGCTTGAGCTGTTCCACCCGCTACTGCATAGGCATCTGACAAGTTTGGGTGAATCATAACAGCTCCAATAGCCAAACCAAGGGAAGCACGTCCTCCAAAACGTTTGGTCGCTGAGTAAGCTACAATCATTGGTAAGAGCGCAAAAATTCCTGATGAAGCAATGCTGACAATACGATTGAAACCAGCTAGACCAGGTACTTGCTCAACGATGGACTTGGCCCCAAAGAGGTCCTTGGTCGTTAAGAGTGATGACAATCCCATAAGAAGCGCTGCAGCCAAGATACATGGCATAATTTCAATAAAGACATCTGACAAGGCCTTCATAAAACGTTGCAAAGGATTCTGGTGATCCTGACTAGACTCATCATCAATCTTACTATCACTATTAATACCAATATAGCTTGAAAATTCATCATAGATATTATTGACTAGACCAGCTCCAAAGATCATCTGCAACTGGTCACCCGCTACGAAAACCCCCTTAACTAGACGGATATTTTCCAAACCTTCCATGTCAGCTTTTTTATTATCCTTTAGGACTAAACGCAAGCGAGTGGCACAATGTGTCACGTGAGAAATATTGTCACGTCCACCAACTAATTTTTCAATTTGTTCACTGATGTCTTGATATTGAGCCATCTGAACAACCTCCTTGTTTGTTTTGCTTAATTATAGTTTACCCTTTCACTTAGTTAAAATAAATGGTAAAATGTAGACAAGATCAGTCGATTTGTAGGAAGATTTTATGAATTTTTTATTTAACAATACCAATACCAATCCCTATCTAAGTGTGTATACAGTTGGTTATGAAGAAACCCAACCCTCCCACAGTTATGGCCCTGCTGTTCGAAGTGGTTATATGTTGCATTATATCTACAAGGGCAGAGGTACCTTTACCTGTCAAGGTAAGATTTACAGTCTAAAGGCAGGCGACTTTTTCTTTATCTCACCTCAAGCTACTATCCAATACCAGGCCCACGAAACAGATCCCTGGGCCTACTACTGGTTTGGCTTTCGTGGAGATTTAGCCCAACACTACCTCAAAGATACCGCCATTTCTAGCGATAATCCTGTCTTTTCTGATAATGACCCCATCAAGAGTCTCATGAACAAGCTAATTGAAATTTCTCTAATTTCTGAAAGTAATGACATCATGCTCAATGCTTGTCTTTTGGAAATCCTCAACCAACTCAATTCAGACTTTCCTTCCCAAAACAAACAGGTGACCCAAGCTACCCATAACCTCATCGTTGCCAAAGCTATTAGCTTTATGACCAATAACTACGAAACCAATATCCGTATAACTGACATCGCCAATCACCTTGCTATCGACCGCACCTATCTCCATCGCCTCTTTGTACAGGAAATCGGGCAAGCTCCCAAAACCTTTCTCACCAATATTCGCCTTCGTAAAGCCAAAGAACTCCTCAGAAGTACTAAACTCCCCATCAAAAATATCGCCTACTCAATCGGTTTTGAAGATAGCGGTAATTTTTCCAAACTTTTCAAGCACGAATTTGGCATGAGTCCTGGGGATTTTAGGAAAAAGTTGACTTAATATATACTGACCCCAAAAGTTAGATTTTTTGTCAAATAAAATGAATTCTAATTATTTAAGACATTCATCTACTGAAACTTTCCGCTGTGAGCAAAGAGAGGCTGGGACAAAAGTCCTAGCCTCTCAATTATTTTTGGATTGTCGAGCAAGACGCAGTGGTTGAGTGGGCTCTACTACGCTGATTTCATCAGCTTTTACAGCCCTACTCAACTGTGCGGAGGTGGGACGACGAAATCGAATTCTAACGAATTACCGATTTCTGTCCCACTCTCTCCTTAATAATTGCATAATACCCTTCAACCGAAATTTGGTTGGGCAATCAATTATTCATTTTCATCTCTTTTACGTTTTGCAAGACCTGCTAAACCTACTAAACCAAGTGCAGCACCTAACAGAGTTACTGTGCTTGCATCAGTCACACCTGTTTCTGGTAAAGCTGGTGCTTTTGGAGCATCAGGTGTTGCTGGTTTTGTTGGTTCTGGTTTAACTGGATCTGGCTTCACTGGATCTGGTTGAGGAGTTGGGACAGCTTTCTTTCTATACAAGACAGTTGTCACAAAATCTTTGCTTTCAGCTGTTAAACCAGTGATGGCATCCACCACCAGTGGACTTGCTTCATAACCTTCAATAACAGGAGATGTTACTGCATCAAAAGTTGTGTCTCCATTATCTGCAACCCAAGAAGTAGCACTAAGGACTTCATTGGTTGCTGGATTAACCATCACCACACGACGGAAAGTTACTTGGTCCGTATGATCTGGAGCCAGAGTTTCTCTCGTAATAGCATCTTTATAGTGAATAGTTTCGTTAACTACTTTGGTTTCTTGACGAGGGACAGCTTGAAGTTCCAAAAGAATGGTGGTGTTGCGACCAATCGCATCTGGATCTGTTGGATTATTTGGATCTACAGTTCCTGCAGTTGCATCGTACCCATAGACTGTTTGGCCTTCTTTGATCTTGTAACCAGCTGGGATTGCAGGAAGCGCTGTAGGAGCTGCCTTTGTTGCATCTGTTTCGTTGTTCTTATAGATTGTTTCCGCCAAGACATTTCCATTTTGGTCTACCAACTGAATATTACCAAGCTTGAATAATTGAATTTTTTTAGCAAAATTCTTATCAACTTCTACGGAACCATAACCATCCTCCGGTATATACAGAATCGCATCAACCTCTTTCACCTTTGTGTAGGCTCCTGGAGTTACAGGCGTAGGAACTTTAATAAATGTATAACTACCACTTGAAGGCACCTCTGGGGCATCTGCTAAGGCACGACGTGAACGTGTCCGCGGTGCTACACTTTCCAAACTTGCTACTTCTGTATGAGATACAGAAGCGTCTGCCAAGGAGCGACGTGAGCGAGTTCGCGCTGTAGCTCTTGCCAAACTTGCTACTTCTGTATGAGATACAGGAGCGTCTGCCAAGGAACGACGTGAGCGAGTTCGTGGAGTATTTGGCTCATTATCTGAAATTGGAGTCGCACTAACAAACTTCCATGCCTGAGGTGTCATTTCTCCAGTTACCAAATTGACAAGGACAATCCGCTCGAAGACCACTCGTTCACGGACCGGTTTCGGTACGATAATGCCTTCTTCTTTAGTAAAGTAACTTACAGTACGTGTCGCAGTGGCACGACGATTTAAGATCTTATCAACGTTCTTCGGCCAATTTGGTGTGTTTGGATCTGTTGGATCGTATGGGGTATCAGGAGTTGGATTTGGATCCTCTGGCCCCACTGGTACCACACGTTCACGTACAACTACCGTGAATTCTTGATCTACTGATGCATCAAAGTCGAAGTTCTTGTTTGAAGCACTTGTGAAACCATCACTTACCAATTCGTAACCTTTACGATGGAGTTCGTTAATCTTATCAGTAGTGGTGTAGGCAATCACTTCACCCGATTTACCATTAACAGTATCGCGAGCTACCTCAACATTGCCTTTTTCATTGACATACTTGACGATCGCTTTTTGTGCATCCTTGACATAGGTTACAACTTCTACAGTGTCCGCAGCTCCGGCTTGTACACCTGACACAGCTGGCACAACCAATTTATCTGCTGTGTAACCTTTAATCACTGGTGATGTAACGGCATCAAAGGTGTCATCTGTTGTTGTCCAAGGACGGTAATCAATGTGACCTGTTACCAAGTTTACATAAGCGAAGCGTTTAAAGTGAAGTGTTTCTGACACATCTTCTTTCGCTTTTGAACCATCTTCATAAACATAATGGATTGTCCGAGTTACAGTTTCTTTATTGACAATATCCTTGACTGGATCTGGCCATTTTGGTGCATCTGGATCATTTGGATCAACTGGTTTGTCTGGGGTTGGGGTTGGTTTATCTGGATCGATTGGTTCGATACGTTCACGAAGCGTTACGACAAATTCTTGATCCACTGATGCATCAAAGTCAAAGTTTTTATTGACAGAATTTGTGAAACCATCATTCACCAATTCGTAACCTTGACGTTTGTATGATGAAATCTTAGATGCTGTGCTGTAGTCAATTGCTTCACCGGATTTACCAGCAACTGCATCACGACTCAACTCTACATTGCCTTTTTCATTGACATACTTGATGATCGCTTTTTGTGCATCCTTGACATAGGTTACAACTTCTACAGTATCCGCAGCTCCGGCTTGTACACCTGACACAGCTGGCACAACCAATTTATCTGCTGTGTAACCTTTAATCACTGGTGATGTAACGGCATCAAAGGTGTCATCTGTTGTTGTCCAAGGACGGTAATCAATGTGACCTGTTACCAAGTTGACATAAGCGAAGCGTTTGAAGCGAAGTGTTTCTGACACATCTTCTTTCGCTTTTGAACCATCTTCGTAGACATATTTCACAGTACGAGTGACATCATCTTTGTTAACAATGTCTTTGACTGGATCTGGCCATTTTGGTGTATCTGGATCTTTTGGATCGACCGGCTGATCTGGAGTTGGAGTTGGTTTGTCTGGATCGATTGGTTCGATACGTTCACGAAGAACGACGGTAAATTCTTGATCCACTGATGCATCGAAGTCGAAGTTCTTATTAGCTGCATCATAGAAACCATCGCTTACCAATTCAAAACCACGACAACGATAGGAGCTCACTTTTTCATTTGTGCTATAATCAATCGCTTCACCGGATTTACCGACTACTTCATCACGGCTCAATTCTACATTGCCATTTTCGTTCACATATTTGATGATCGCTTTTTGAGCTTGTTTTACAATGACAATTTTTGTATCTCTACCGATCGCATCTAAGTCATCTTTTTGGTTTGGATTCACCGTTTGACGTGCCGCATCATAACCATACACATTTTGACCTGGTTTCACTTCCCAGCCAGTTGGGGCAGTAGGAACTTTTGTAAACCAAGCACGAGTTGGATCTGATGGGTCATTCTCATATTGTTTGTGTGCTGCATCAGCCTGGTTTGTAGCAATTTCTCCCGTCGGGGTGATATAGTTTCCTTGCTCATCAACCAATACAACTGATCCTAGTTTCTTGTACCATACTGCGAAGTTGAAATCTTCCAAATGATCTGGATCGACTACTAGGGCCTCAATACTGGCTTTATCTGCATAAAATCCAGGAAGGATTGGTGTCATGACCTTCTTAAACTCATAATCTGGATTTTCTGACGTTCCAGCCCCCGCTTCACGGAAGCTACTACGTCTATTGTAGTTACGACGTCTTGCAATATACGCTTCCAATGAAGAACGATATTGTTCTTGAGCTTCTTTTGAAAATGCAATATTAAAACCGCCATCAGGATTTTCTGTAGCATTCTTAAGATCAAGACCAGGAACTTTTTTATCTACATCCAATTGCTCTTTCTTAAGATCAACTGGTTTATCTTCAGATTTTTTATCGGTAGAATCTGCTTTTTTCTCAGCTTCCTTCACTTCTGATTCTTCAGATTTCACTTCAGTTTCAGGTGCTTTTACTTCTGATACTGTTTCTTCCGTTTTCGCTTCGTTCTTGCTATCCTTGGCATTTTCTTTCACTTCTGCCTGAGAAGCTTGTTCTGTGTGATATGCCCCCTGTCAAGTAGACAGGTTAAATATCTAACAATAGTGTCTGTTTTATAAGGTCAGTCGTACAAATAAAAGTACGGCTGATTTTTTATGCAGACCACTTAGACTTGTACTGTTCAATTTTGTTATTCTTAGCGATTGGGTATGACAAAGGATGTTCTGATGTTAAGGCAGCGTTTCTTACTTCCCAAGGAGTTTTACAGTGGTATCTACTTTGTGGTCGCTCTTGACAGTAAAATCGGATATAGTCTTTGATGGCATATCGCAGGGAGGTCTCATCTGAAATATCATACATCTGATACATTTCTGATTTTATAATTCCCCAAAAACCTTCTATTGGCCCGTTATCAATACAATGACCCACTCTTGACATGGATTGAATCATATCAGTATCTTTCAGCTTTTTTTGAAAGTGCTTATTAGTATATTGAAACCCTCTATCGCTGTGAAATATAGGCTTAGCTGTAGGATTTTTTTCAATGGCTTTGTCAAATGTTTTGAAGACTAACCGATTATCATTTCGACCACTTATGACAAAAGCAATAGGATAACGATCATATAAATCAAGTATGGCACTAAGATAGAGTTTCTTATGAGAGTTAGGGATCTTAAACTCTGTAACATCTGTTACCCATTTTTTATTCGGAGCAGTTGTATAGAAGTTTCTTGCTAACTTATTTTCTATAGTTTCTTCAGACTTAACAGTTTTGTATTTTTTCTTTTTCTTACGGATAACGGCGTGAATATCGAGTTTTTTCATAATTCGGTGAATTCTCTTTCTTGAGTAATTCGTATGATTGAAATGATTAATCCAATCTGTCATTCTTCGGTATCCCAAAATATGTGAGAAACGTTCGTCATATTCTTTAATTAATTCCGCTATTTCGATATTTAATTGTTCTTGTTCAGGAACTATTCGATGTTTCCATTTATAAAATGCAGACCTCGTAATTCCGAGCTGATGGCACATCCAGCTAATGCTCCACCCTTTGTTTGTGTTAAAGTGTCCAATCGCTAAGTATTTTGATTCATGACGCTGTTTACCTAGTCTCACATCCTTCCGAATTCTTTCACTTTTTTTAAGAGTTCAACAGCCATATCCTTTTCTTCTAACTGACGTTTTAAGCGCACATTTTCTCTTCGTAAACGTTCTAATTCATCAACCTCATCATCTAGTTTGTGATGCCCCCTTTTATCAATTAATCCTTCATCACCATCACTATCATACTTTTTCACCCACGAGTATACTTGGCTATAAGAAACATTATAAAGTGTCGCTGTCTCCTTATAATTGCGATTGTGTTCAATACAATAGTTGACAATTTCTTTGCGTTCATCAATAGTGGTTTTACGTCTTGCTTTTGCCATATAGACCTCCTGTTTTGGATTGTAATCCTTAAGTTCTATATTGGCATTATACCTCCTAATCCAATTTCTTAAAAGCCCTGAAGAAATATCATACTGATGACCTAAATCGACAGATGAAGCTTCACCACTAATATATTTTTTAACAAGTTCCATTTTAAATTCTTTTGAATAGGAACGGTTTTTTGTTTTCTTTGAAAGTCCTAAAATTCCATGTTTTTTATAGATGGTAGCCCAATCTTGAATCGTCCTTGTGGAAATATGGAGAAAGTTACATATTTCAGATCTGGAACGATTACCATTAATATAATCGAGACAAGCTTGTTCTTTCTCGTATGGAGTGAATCTTTTTCTTCTAGACATAAAAATACCTCTTAAGTAGATTTTAGGTATTTACCTTGTCTACTTAAGAGGTATCATATCAATAGCGGGTGGTTCTTTTGTCTCGCACCTAACGGAGCGAGACGGACTGAAAGTCACATAAATAGGAAAAAGCCGGTTTTCATCCGGCTTTTTTGTTATTTCTGAATAGTTTGTTGCAAATGCAACAAAAATGTGATAAACTCCATTTAAAGGAAAGGAGGAGCAAATGAAGGTTTTAAGAGAGATTGGCATCATAGCCCGCGCCTTAGATTCGATTGCTAATATTGAGTTCCGAGATTTGGAGCTAGCAAGAGGCCAATACCTGTATTTGGTACGGATTGGGGAGCACCCAGGGATTATTCAAGAGGAGTTATCCGATTTATTAAAAGTGGACCGTTCAACAGTAGCTCGCTCTGTCAAAAAATTAGCGGATAAAGGATTTATCCGAGAATTAAACGATCATTCAAATCAAAAGATAAAAAAATGGGTCCTAACGGAAAAGGGACAAGCGCTTTATCCTTTCATACTTGCTGAGCATACTTATTCTGAGAAGGCTGCCTTAAAAGGTTTTTCACAGACAGAAATTCTTCAATTAGAAAAATGGCTGGCAAAAATGAGTGAAAACGTCGCAGCGGATTGGGAGCTAGTGAAAAAAGGCCAAAAAAGAAATTATAGTGAGGAAAAGAAATGAAAGTTACAATAGATCAAGAGTTTTGGGATTTGTTTCCCCAAGCACAAGTAGTGGTGATGACTGTAGAAGGAATCGACAATCATGTCGACGAGAGCAAGGATTCCTATTTTAAGGATTTACTCGACAAGGGAGTCGCACGATCAAAAGCCTTCATCGATGATGAACAATTCACTGCCAGCCCGGTTGTTCAGGAATGGCGTCAGGCTTTTAGCAAATTCAAGACCAAAAAAGGAGCCCGCTCTTCCATTGAAGCCTTATTGAAACGTGTTTCGCAAGGACGGGAGTTTTATCCCATTAATCCTTTAGTTGATTTGTATAATAGTGTCTCTCTTGCCTATGCTATCCCATGTGGTGGTGAGGACATGGAAAAGTTAGCTGGAGGCTTATCTTTAGGAAAAGCAAAGGGGGGAGAGCCATTCTTCCCATTAGGAGCTGAGGAAGATGCTCCAGCTTTGCCGGAAGAGATCATCTATTATGACCAAGAAGGAGCTGTTTGCCGGTGTTTAAATTGGCGGGAAGCTAAAAGGACGATGTTGACAGAAGAAACTCGTCAAGCTATTCTTGTTATGGAAGCAGTGACTGAAGAGCAAGGAGAACGTGCTAAAGAGGCGATGGACGAATTAAAAGGCTTAGTCAAGGACTATTTTGGTGTAGAAGGAAAGATTTCTTATTTAAGCGCCCAAACATCTAGTTTAGAAGTTTAAAAAAATGAGAGTGGGACAGAAATCGGTCATTCGTTAGAATTCGATTTTGTCGTCCCACCTCCGCACAGTTGAGTAGGACTGTAAAAGCTGATGAAATCAGCGTAGTAGAGCCCACTCAACCACTGCGTCTTGCTCGACAATCCAAAGACAATTGAGAGGCTAGGCCTTTTTTCCCAGTCCCACCACCTTTTTGCTCAAATAGAATTGAAAGTTTAGGGAGGCAAACTGGGAAAGCAGCCCAAATCATACAGCCCTTTCCCTCTAATAGAAGTCAGGTATTTCCATAATTGGAAAATCGCTAAGTGACAAAAATGTAAGATTAGCGTCCAAAATGAAAGATTAGCTTATGGAAACTTATCGGGCTTTTCGGTATGATAATAGTATCGTTTTTAGTTTGCTTTCAGTAGGAGGCAGTAGCTCAGGTAATCTTGGAGCAGAGCCAGCTAATAAAGCATTGAAAGCTAAGCTAAATAACCATTTTACATATAAATAAAAAAGAGGTTCAAGCATGACATTATTAGACGTACAGCACGTGAAAAAGATTTATAAGACTCGCTTTCAAGGCAGCCAAGTAGAAGCGCTAAAGGACATTCACTTTACGGTAGAAAAAGGCGAATATGTCGCCATTATGGGTGAGTCAGGCTCTGGGAAGTCCACCCTGCTCAATATCCTAGCCATGCTGGACAAGCCGACTGAGGGCCGCGTCTTTCTCAATGGAATTGACACGGCAACCATCAAAAACAGTCAGGCTTCCAGCTTCCGCCGGGAGAAATTGGGCTTTGTCTTTCAAGATTTTAATTTGCTGGATACATTATCGGTCAAGGATAATATCCTGCTGCCGCTAGTCCTCTCTCGTCGTCCCATTACCGAGATGATGCAAAAGCTGGTCACCACCTGCAATGAGTTGGGGATAAATAAACTCCAAGAGAAGTTTCCTTATGAAATTTCCGGTGGTCAGAAGCAGCGGGTGGCAGTTGCTCGCGCTATCATCACAGAGCCTGAGATTTTGCTGGCGGATGAGCCGACAGGAGCCTTGGATTCCAAGTCTTCGGCTGCTCTCCTGGATGTCTTTGATGACATCAACGACCGCGGCCAAACCATTCTCATGGTAACTCACTCGACCTCGGCAGCTAGTCGGGCCAAGCGGGTGCTCTTTATCAAGGACGGGATTCTCTACAATCAAATCTTCCGTGGCAACAAGACCGAGCGGCAGATGTTCCAAGAGATTTCCGATACTCTGACGGTTATGGCAAGTGAGGTGGAAGCTCATGCTTAGATTAACTAGTAAGCTTGCGCTTTCTAACTTAATCAAAAATCGTAAGCTTTATTATCCTTTCGCTCTGGCGACCTGTCTGGCTATCGCCATCTCCTACATCTTTTTCTCCCTGACCTTTAATCCTAATTTAGTAAAAATGACGGGGGCAAGCGCCGTTTCTATGGTGCTATCTTTTGGGATGGTGATTGTCAGCATCACGACCAGCATTATCGTCTTTTATGCTAATAGCTTTGTTTTCAAGAATCGCTCCAAAGAGCTGGGTCTCTACAGTGTGCTAGGGCTCAATAAATTCCACCTCTTTGTCATGGTGGTAATTGAATTACTGGTATTTGGTCTGGTCACCCTTATCCTTGGACTAGGGATTGGGCTCTTATTTGACCAGTTGATCTATGCCCTCTTGCTGAAAATCATGGCGATAAAGGTCGTCTTGGTGTCAACTTTTCAGCCTGCTGTGGTCATCGCGGTTGCTGTTTTTTATGCCTTTGTCTTTTTCTGCTTGATGATTAGCAATGGTCTGCGCTTGAGAAAGCTCGATGCGCTGCAATTGGTCAAAGAAAAGAATAGCGGAGAAAAGAAAAGTCGCTTTTTATTCCTACAAACGCTACTTGGACTTGCAGCCTTGGCTTATGGTTACTTCCTTGCACTAGGAGTGACCAATCCCTTGTCAGCAGTCTTTACATTCTTTGTCGCAGTGCTCTTTGTGATTCTGGGAACCTATCTGCTCTTTAATGCTGGAATTACAGTCTTTCTGCAATTTTTGAAAAAGAGGAAGTCCTATTATTACCAACCCAATAACATGATTTCCGTTTCCAACTTGATTTTCCGTATGAAGAAAAATGCGGTGGGTCTGGCAACAATTGCCATCCTATCAACCATGGTCTTGGTGACCTTATCTGGCGGGGCTAATATTTATGCTGGTGGTGACTACATGCAAAAGGCTATGTTTCCTCATGACTTTAGCATTCAAGGAAAAGGAACCACAGGTGAGCAGATGGACCAAGTGCTGACAGAGTTTGTGAATGAGCAGCAGTTGCCAGTCACTAAGAAAGGTGTCTATCCATACTATACGATGGGGGTGACAAGCCGTGCTGGCAACCAGCTCGATATCAATGCTGCCGCTCAAAAATTTGTCACACCGAAAACGTATATTTTGGCTATTTCAGAAGCGGATTATCAGAGTATGACGGGGAAAACTCTTGATCTTGGGGATGATGAAGTGGCACTTTATCAGCAAGGTGTGAAGTTAGATTCCAAGCAAGACTTGCAGCTGGCTGGTCAGACCTTTAAAATCAAGGAAGAACTCAAAGAAGACTTTATCTTTGGCAATTTGCCAGATCAGATGAACATGATCGTCCCAGAGAAAATCTACATGGTTCTTAAAAATCCTGACCAAATCTTCTCTGCAATGACGGATAAATATGCTGTAAACCTTAATTATTATGGCTGGCTTGATACAAAGCTGTCAACGGAAGAACAGCGTAATCTGAGGGATGCTTACCAAGAAAAATTGCAGCAGTTTAATCAGACCTTGCCTGAAAATCAAGCGGTCTATGGTTCGGTAACAGCTTTTGATAAGCAAGAAATCAAAGGTATGCTGGGTGGCATGTTCTTCATCGGTATCTTCCTATCAATCGTCTTTATGCTGGGAACCATCCTCATCATCTACTACAAGCAGATTTCAGAAGGGTACGAGGATCGGGATCGCTTTGTGATTCTACAAAAGGTTGGTCTGGATGAAAAGCAAATCAGACAAACCATTCGGAAACAGATCTTGATTGTTTTCTTCCTGCCACTGGCCTTTGCCTTTATCCATCTGACCTTTGCCTATCATATGCTGAGCTTGATTTTGTCTGCTCTTGGTGTTCTTAACTCAGCTCTCATGCTGGCTGTGACACTGGGTGTCTGTGCAATCTTCTTTATCAGCTATGTGATTGTCTTCATGATTACTTCCCGCAGTTATCGTAAAATTGTTTCTATGTAAGAAGTTGGGATTTCCCAGCTTCTTATTTTGCATTTATTTGCCAAATGATAAAGGGACATTTTAAATGAGACTTTGGTAAATCCAATAATCTATGATATAATAAACCATCTATGCTTTGGAGGGAGATTTTATGAATATTTTTCGAAAAAAAGATGCCAGTAAAAACAGGACGGGAATGCGGCGACACCTGAAACTGATGGATTTGATTCTTTTAGGGATCGGGGCCATGGTTGGTACAGGGATTTTCACGGTTACAGGAATTGGGGCGGCGACTTATGCAGGTCCAGCTCTGATTGTGTCGATCGTGATTTCTGCCCTATGTGTCAGCATCTCTGCCCTATTTTATGCAGAGTTTGCCTCTCGAGTTCCGGCTAATGGCGGAGCTTACAGCTATATTTACGCTGTTTTAGGGGAATTTCCGGCTTGGCTGGCTGGTTGGCTGACCATCATGGAATTTATGACAGCTATATCAGGTGTAGCTTCTGGCTGGGGTTCTTACTTGAAAGGGCTTTTGAGCGGCTTTCATATCCAGCTACCGACAGCCTTGAATGGCACATTCAATCCAAAAGCAGGGACTTATGTAGATTTGTTGCCTATTCTGGTTTTGGTCTTTGTGACAGGCGTAGTACTTCTAAACTCAAAAGCAGCCCTGCGCTTTAACTCAGCCTTGGTTGTCCTCAAATTCTCGGCCTTGGCTCTCTTTATTCTCGTTGGGCTTTTCCATCTTCGACCTGAGAATTGGTCCAACTTTGCACCTTTCGGTTTTGGTCAGATCTATGGCGGTCAGACGGGGATTATGGCTGGAGCTTCTCTGATGTTCTTTGCTTTTCTAGGCTTTGAGTCAATTTCTATGTCCGTGGATGAGATCAAAGAGCCACAAAAAAATGTGCCACGCGGCATTGTCCTTTCCCTTGGGATTGTGACCATCCTCTATATCTTAGTAACCTTGGTCTTGACAGGCTTGGTCCACTATACCAAGCTAAATGTTCCAGATGCAGTAGCTTTTTCACTTCGCAGTATTGGACTAGATTGGGCTGCCAATTATGTTTCTATCGTAGCGATTTTGACCCTGATTACCGTCTGCATCTCCATGACCTATGCCTTGTCTCGGATGATTTACAGTATAGCGCGCGACGGACTTTTACCGCGATCTTTCAAGGAATTAACTGCTACTAGCCGTGTGCCTCAAAATGCTACCATCTTAGTGGGGATTGCCTCAGCTATTTGTGCGGGTATCTTTCCTCTTGCTAGCATCGCCTCTTTCCTCAATATCTGTACCTTGACTTATCTGATTATGCTGGCCTTTGCCATTTTGAAGTTGCGGAAGGAAAAGGGACAGCCTAAAGCTGGAGAATTCAAAACTCCGCTAGTGCCTCTAACTCCTATTTTATCTATTATCATCTGCCTTTCCTTTATGACTCAGTACACGTGGGACACTTGGTTGGCCTTTGGCATCGCCCTGCTCTTGGGAATTTTGATTTACTTTGGCTACGGTTACCGCCATTCAGAAATAGAGGTGAAAGAAAAATAGTGTAAAAAAGTTGTTCTGAACAGAACGTAGAAGGAGAAAAGAATGAAGAGTTTTAACCTAACGAAAAAGAAGAAAGTTTGGTTGTTTGCGCTTGCTTTGCTTGCCCTTATCTTACTAGCCATTGTGATCAATATTCAGATGAATCAACCCGAACATATGAGCGCTGACTATGTTGGCCTTTGGAAGTCAAGATGGCATGAGGAAAATAAAGACTGGCTCTATCCTCTGAAAAATATTTGTCTTCTTATTCTGGCAGTTCTAGCTGGTTCTGGTCTCATGATTGCAATTTCCAAGAGTGAAAGATGGAAATAAGCTTTTGAAAATGAGGCAATCCAGCCCGATGTCCTAACAGACCAGCCTTTAGAAGAGGCGGAGTCTTGGTTGAAGGGACAGATAGGAGAA
>ERZ773007.534-NODE-534-length-18887-cov-26.070678_pt1 | contig 18887 bp, 20 predicted proteins | sample MGYA00580665_ERZ773007 | MGnify/ENA primary metagenome ERZ773007 (study PRJEB29015, sample SAMEA2738122) | human oral metagenome | biome: human oral; feature: human-associated habitat; material: saliva | place: China | collected 2167 ... | reverse complement strand
ATCCTGTTAACTTACGGGCCTGTGAAGCCATGGCTTGAGCTGTAAAATGAGACACTACTCCATGTTGCTCCAACTCTTGAGCTGGAATAGACAACATCTTGCTTTTTTCTTCTAGGCTATAGGTGACAAAACCGCCTGCGAAGATACTGGAAGCACCCGAAAAATCTGCCAGAGTCGCTTGGAAGAGTCCAGCTGTCAGGCTTTCTGCAGCTGTAATGGTCTTACCAGTCTGTTTCAAAAGATCAAAGGCAACCTTGGCCATCGAATTGTCATCTCCATAACCGTAAAACAACTCTTGCAAGGGTTGATGATCCAGGGTGTGGCGTGATAAGATTTCCTTTTCTAAGACATCGAGCTTAGCATCCGCTTCTGCCTGATCTTTCGCCTTTGTAGACAGACGCAAGGTCACTTCTCCTGTCTTGGCATAAGGAGCCACTGTCGGATCACTCTGCTCTTCAATGATATCTGCTAAAATCGTAACCAGCTGGCTTTCCCCAATCCCAAAGAAGCGCAAAACTCTTGAAAAGAGCTGCTCCCCTGTTGTCAAATGAGGCACCAATTGTTCATTAACCATGGGCTTTAACTCACTTGGAGGACCAGGTAGAACGACATAGGTCACACCATCAACCGTGATCAAACCTCCAACCGCGAGACCTGTACGGTTTTGAAGAGGGATTGATCCGGCGATCATTTGTGCTTGTCGCTCATTATTGGGCGTCCGGACATAATCAGGGCGACTCGCAAAGAAGGTATCAAGCTTAGCTAGCGCTGTCGGATCGAAAACCAGTTCCTTCCCTAAAAACTTAGCAAGGGTTTGCTTGGTCAAATCATCCTCTGTCGGCCCAAGTCCACCACATAAAAGAACCAAATCACTTCGTTTTGAAGCTGTTTCAATAGTGGTTAAAAGACGACCTTCGTTGTCTCCTACCGCCACATGATAGTAGACATCAATCCCTAACCCAGCTAATTTCTCAGACAAGAATTGGGCATTGGTATTGACAATTTGTCCTGTTAGAATCTCCGTGCCTACTGCAATCACTTCTGCCTTCATAGTGCCTCCCACTTATACTATTCGTAATTTTCTCTTCATTTTAACACAATTTCCTAAATTATTTAAAAAACAGATTGAAGAAAAAATCCATTTTAAGTAACCTTCTTCAATCTGTTTCTTTTATCAAAATAAAAAAGTTGAAATAAATCAACTTTCCAAAACAACTAAAAAGCTCCAATAATTCTATTCCATCCTTACAAATATATCTTATCTACGGACTTTCTATAATTTCTTGATTTACAATTTTATATGTCCTATCTGCAATTTTTTTGATACGATCATCGTGAGTCGCGATAATGATAATTTTTTCTTGTTTTTTTAACTCTTGAAACATTTCTAATACCAATCGAAAATTGTTTTTATCTAAGTTGGTTGTAGGTTCATCTGCGAGTATTATTTCTGGATTTAATATTAAACTTCGAATAATCGCAACTCTTTGTTTTTGTCCACCTGAAATAAATCTTACTTTCTTATCCAATTCTTTCTCTAGATAAAATTTTACTGCAAAAGATTTAGCTCTTAAAATAGCTTCCTCTTTGCTAAAAAATCGACTATATAATACTGGCAAGATTATATTTTCTAAAACCGTGTAGTCGTCCACTAATGCAAAGTCTTGTAAAATATACCCAATATTTTTATTACGAAAATCACTCATTATGTCATCATCATTACTTAAAATCTCTTGATTATCATAATAGTATTTTCCTGAATCTATTTTTCTTAGTCCTGCAATTATTTCCAAAAAAGTCGTCTTCCCAATACCAGATTCTCCTGTAAGCAGGACAATTTCTCCTGTTGAAGCCTGAAAATTTACATTGCAAAAAATACTCTTATTATCATATTTTTTGCAAATTTTCTCTAGTTTAAGCATTGAAAACTCCTTTCGTATGCCTAGATATATTAACATGAGCTGAAATAATAAAGAATAAGTTAAAGACAAGTAAATAGATCCAGTCCGCCCAAATAAAGTTTAATCCAATAGCAAATATAAAAAGCACCATTCCTATAAAAGCCATCACAATCGGAATCGAAAATAAAATTAGAAAACGTCCTCTTAGCCATTTTTCCCCTGCACCAATCACCCGTAATAGTCTTAACTCTCCTTGACAAATCTTTATTGATGCTGAAAGCAACCAATATAATATAAAAAATGCAAATGTAAGCAATAAACATGAAAAAGCTACAGCAAAATAAAAATTATTCATATAATAATCTTTCTCAACTTGATAAGACTCTTTCATTGTTCTTATACTGAATGCTTGATTAATTGCTATTATTTTTTTAAACAACTCCTTATTATCTCTAGATTTTTTAAACAATATATCGTTTAAAAAATGTTCGCTTAACTCTTCTTTTGAGAATATATCTTTAAGTTTTATTGCTGTAAGTAATTGAAGTTTTTCACCTTTTTCAATATAAGCAATTTTATTTCTATAAATTGCTCTGCCATCTCTTAAGGCAGTCAAAAGTGTATGATATAATTCATTTCTCTCCTCCACGCTGATGGAAATAAGAGCCCCTGTTTCGTCAGCTTCTGGAATATAAAGCGACTCATAGCTCCCTTTATCTGCCTCTATCTTTAACCTTTCAATAGCTGGATATCTGCGAATCAGTTGTGTGCTTTCATTCCAAAGAACACTATTTGTTAGAAAAACGAGTAAAAATAGAATAGTAAATAAGAACCAGCGTTTTTTTAAAATAAGAAAATAGATATTTTTCATAGAATTCTTCCTATAGATATAGCATAAATCCAAATATTGATGGTAAACATAATTAGTACCCATAACAAAAAAATAAATATTAATCTTATGTCCTTAGCTAGATGCAAAATAAGATACATTGCGGTACTAATAAGATAACTAATCAACAAATTGTAGAAATGCCATTTTAAATACTGATCAACAAAATTTGTATGTGACTTACCTAAAATATGACAAATGATAAATTGTTTCTGATACTTTTTATTTATAACAATTAACATAATAACATTGAAACAAGTAAAAAATAAAGGAATCCAAAAATATCCTTTCTGACTGTAAACAGAAAGAGAAATAATGAAAACCGTCAAACTATCTAGTACTGCAATTTGATGCCAATATTGATTGTTAAATAGTCTCATCATCTCTCCTATTTATTATCGTATTAAAGTTTATATCTGTAAATTGTTTTTGGCGCCCATGGATTCATTGAATCCCAAACATTTACAGCTGCATATGTCTTGTCACTAGCAGGTCTCCAAGAATCCTTCATGGCAACGACACCACCTAAATAAGTATTATTCCTATAATAACGAATCCATGTAGTATTCCCATTTCTAGTAGTCCAAGCTTCACCATGATAGTATAGTTGATAATGTTCTGTACTTCTTACACCGTTTGAATAGTTACCATGTGTGGCAGCAATTGCTATCTCCCTTATTACGAGAGTTAATAAGAGTGTAAATATAGTAATTATTGTTTTACTACGTTTCCTTTTCATACTATTCAACCTCTCTTCTTTTACAATATCATAATCCAACAATTTAAATTATTTAGTCCATTGGACTCACTCCTTTCCTATGCTATTCACTTTACCCCCATGGCCACCACCATGGAAACACACTTTTAGTAACTATTAAAGTTACTGCCAGTAAAATTAAATTGTACATTATTTTTTTCATATTTGTCCTCCCTTTTATTTCATGATATACTATTTTAAAACGCTTTCTCAAAACGTAGCTTTTAGTAACATTTTCAAAGAGGGTTCTTATGCGCTGGGATTATGGAAAAATCTATAAAGAAATTAGGAAATCAAAAGGGCTGACTCAAGAAGAAATTTGTGGAGATTTTTTAGCTCGCTCAACTTTGGCACGAATTGAAAGCGGGCAAGTCGTGCCAAAGTTCGATACCATGATTTTTTTACTTCGCCAGATAGATATGACACTAGAAGAATTTAAATACATTTGTGATTATTATCAACCTAGTCAGAGACAGAAAATTTTAAATTCTCTTTATAACCAAGGTGAGTCTATTGCAGGGACGAAAGGTTTGTTACAATTAAAGAGAGAATGCGAGGCATATCTATATAAACATTCCGATATTCCGATTAAACATGCTTTAGATAGCATCAATATTACTATTCATCTGAGACAAAATGGAATTTCTGAGACAAAAGAAATTAATGCTACTACCAATAAAATTTGGGCGTATTTAGAAAAACAGGACACTTGGTATGAAAGTGATTTTCGACTTCTCTCTACTATCCTTTATTTCTTCCCTTTAGAAAATATCAAACAATTTACCCAAAAGATTTTAAATAGCATAAAAAAATACCAATCATTTCGCAATGGGAATAATCTACAAATCGGACTCTTAGTCAACCTTTCTACCATCTATCTTTATAATGGATTAAAGAGAGAATGCGCTGAAATTACTAAGTACATTTACGATTTGTCAAAAAAAGAAAAACGTTATGATTCCCTCGGGCTTTCACAGATTCGACTTGGAATTTGCAAAAATGATAACGAATTAATAAAAAAAGGGATTGCTCTACTACAACTTGCCGATGAAAAAGAGCTAGTAAAATCTCTAAAAGAAGAAATTGAAAAATACCGTTGAGAATCTTTCTCAAACGGTATTTTATGTAAATTGAAGTCACAATCATTTTCATGATCATTGATAAGGTCAGCTGCTTCTAGGAATGAATAGACACAAACGGAACCGATAAATTGAAATCTTTGACAAGGTGTCAAAATACTTTTACAGTCTCTTATTAAACAAAAGGAATCACTATTTTAAATGATTTACATTCTCCCTACTCTCTAAAGATAAATTAGCTGATTATACATTACTTTCATCTTTCTATCTTAAAATAAATGAAATAATAAAAGCAATGATATTGTTGCAGCAATGAAGGGCAATTGGATACCAGATATTTTTGTCCTTTCTCAGATACAGAAGGGATAGAAGAAGACCCCCGGAAATGTAGGAAATGGCTGTCACCCACTCTGACAAGGCCCAACTGTGCATATGCAGGGTGGCAAATAGAAAGGTGGTTAACACAATACCAAGCCAGTTAGGGAATTTTTCTAAGAAGGTGCCTAGGAAAAAGCGACGGAAGAAAAACTCTTCAACGATTGGCCCAATAAAGCAACCGATAACCAAGATTAGAAAGGGATTTTTCAACAAGGCACCTTGAATATTGGCTTCATTCTGTCCCTGCAGTGGCAGGCCCAGACTATACTTGATGAAGGCTGAAAGAAAGTTGCAGGCAATGGACAGGAGGAAAACAAAGACCATATACAAGGAAATCGTTTTTAGAAATTCCTTCTTTTTAGTCAGAATCAAGGCTATCTGCTCCTTTAATTCTTCCCGATAAGCTAAGATTCCCAAAATAAATAAAAGGAAATAAACTGGGTAAATCAACCAATTTATCCCAAGCAGTTCCAAGCCTCTACCTAAAAAGAAGATTGTATAGAGGGTGATAAAAATAAGGAGAAATTTTCTTGTTTTCATTGTTCTACTTCCAATCACAATTATTTTCATGGTCATTGATAAGACCAGCTGCTTCTAGGAATGAATAGACACAAACAGGACCAACAAATTTGAAGCCTTGCTTTTTCAGCGCCTTGGACATAGTTTCTGACAGCTCTGTTTTTGTTGGGGCTTCCTTGTAGTTCGTAATTTGATTGTCAATCGTTTTGAAGTCTACAAAGGACCAGACAAAGTCATTAAAAGAGCTAAACTGCTTTTGAACAGCCAAAAAAGCTTGGGCATTGGCCCTGGTCGCATAGATTTTCATCTTATTACGGACGATATTAGGATTATCCAAAAGAGCAGCCAAGTCTGCATCCGTCATCTGGGCAATTTTCTGGGCGTCATAGAAATGAAAAGCTTCTCGAAAAGCTTGACGTTTATTGAGAATAGTCTCCCAAGAAAGTCCAGCCTGATAGGTCTCCATGCAGAGCAGTTCAAATAATTTCTGATCATCATGGAGGGGCTTGCCCCACTCCTCATCATGATAGGCCACATACAAGGGGTTATTCATTTTTACCCAGCCGCAACGTTTGGTCATATTCTATTCCACTTTCTTATTCTGAATGTTCAGCAGCCCATGCTTGAAGTTCATCGTATGATTTGATTTGTGTCTTCTCGCCTGTGACTGGATCTGTCGCATATACTTCTAAAGCATCTTGACCTTTTGGCGCAAACCAGTACAGTAACTTGTCAAACCACTCTTTACTACTATACTGTTTAGGTCTGAAATAGAGTCGAGAAATGTTTTTCATATCTTTAGCTATTTCAGGATATAGTTCTGAAAAGTTTGTATTGGAAACATCTACTTCTTTATCCATATTTTTTTCTGATAAATCTTTTTCTATATATCCACTTACCAGATATAAGCGATAATTTTCCGCAAGCTTTTGTCTCAGATCCTTATACACTCCACCAAATGCAATATCTCGATTCCCATATGGTGAAGGCACCTGTTTTAAATCGCCAAATTGTTGAATATCCATTAACTGACCAGAAGATAAATCCAGCATCATATCTTTGCCACTTCCGTTATTAGATTGAGCAAGGTTAATTGCCAAATAATCTTTTTCATCAATGTAATAACCCACTACATTATATACACCTCTATAACGATTTTCTTTCCCTAGCAGATGGAAAATGTCAATTTCCTTTGCTTGGTAAGATGGATTATTTAGCTCATAAGCAATAACCTTAAAATATTCTTCTTTCCCAATAACAGGTGCAGGGCCAGTAGCAGGTTTTAAAAGAGTATCTTTGAATTCTATCTGATGTGCATCCATAGTAGCAATGTAATCCTGACCAAAAGCCAATCCCCCTATGCTATCGTTTTGTGCCACAAAAACAAACTTACTATCATCAAAGACATGGATTCTTGGGGAATCTTTTTTAGCATCTATATAGGTTCGTTTTGATTCAGCTTTTTTCTCAGAATAATTCCTTGTTTTCTGATTTTGTTGTAGGAGAAAGAAGCATAACCCTACAATAGCCAGCGCAACTACAAGAGTTGCCATTGCTTTTTTTCTCTTCACTATACTTTCCCTCCTCTTCTTTCTCCTATTTCACCAACATCTTGAGAGCTGACTTGATATAGTTTTCAGCTGTATCAGTTGTGCCTTCAAAGAATTTCTTGATTTTCTTGAGTTCCGCAGCTTTGTAGCCCAGAGCCAGCATGGCTTCCATGGCTTCTTCCAACTCTTGGTTTTCATTGCTAGCTTGCACTGCAGCCTTGGCAGGAAGTTCGTCACCAGCTACTGCCACTTTGCCTTCTAAGTCCAGCACCATCTGCTGGGCTGTTTTCTTGCCAATTTTAGGAAACTTGGTCAGGTAGGTGATGTTTTTCTGCTCAATGGCTTGTACCAAGCCAGCATTATCATCCGCCGCAATAATAGCCAGGGCAGACACTGGGCCAATACCTGAGACTGAAATCAAGTTGAGAAAGAGCTGCTTCTCCTCCTCGGTCGCAAAACCGTATAAAAGCTCCGCGTCTTCTCTAACCACCTGGTGAACATAGACCTTGGCTTCCTGATGGAGATGTCCTGAGTAAGCATAAGGGTTGGCCACGTGAAGAATATAGCCGATCGAGTTGACTTCCAATACGATGTACTTGGCTGTAATTTTACTGATGATTCCTTTAAAATATTCGTACATAATCTTCCTTCTTTTTGTATCATTTTGCCTATCTAGTATATCATATTTTCCATTTGGAAACTGCAAATAGAAGTGCAACCAGCGGTTGACAAAATGTATAGGAAGCTGTATTCTCAAGATAAGGAAAAGCTGTTAGGATAGAGTTAGCAAAGAAAAGGAGGCTGCAATCATGAAACTCAATGATAAATTATTTGAACTAAGAAAAGAAAAAGGCTGGTCACAAGAAAAGCTAGCTGAACAAATCAATGTCTCTCGCCAGAGCATTTCCAAGTGGGAGTCTGGCCAAGCGCTGCCAGAGCTGGAAAAAATTGTAGAGCTGAGCAAGATTTTCCAGGTGTCGACAGATTATCTACTTTTAGAAGAAAGTGACAAGCCGGAAATAAAACCCATCCTCTCAGAAGACGAAAAAGACCGCTACTATAAGCAAGTAAAATCTTATGGCTTCTGGCATATTTTGTATATTCTTGTATCAGCCTTGGCTATTTATCTCTTTTCCGCAGGTTCTAGCTTTCCAGCAAAATTCACTGGCCTGGTCTGGTTAACTTTTTTCCTCCTAGTCGCATCCGCAATGGCTATTAACAAGGCGCTAAAGATGAAGGAAAAGTATCTGGACAAGATTATCGGTCTTGATGAGGATTCTGAGAAAGAAAGGACTAAAGATCAAGCTAAAAATTGACAATCCCATACCTGTCAAAACTCGTCGAAAAGAGCTGATTGGAGACTGGCTTTTCATCTCGGGCTACCTCATTGCTCTTTTTTTACTGGCTATGGGCTTTTACAATCTGGTTCTAGGGGGCATTCCTGCATTCACTGAAGCTCAGAGCCAACTTCTGGCTTTTTCTAGCTCAGTTTTGCCCCTAACTGTTATCTTTGCTTGGTTGGACTATAGAAAAGGCAGTTTTGGCAAGCACTGGGCAGGTTTACAGTTGGTTTACAAGTATAGGAGCTTTGCTCACAGCTTTTTGCGCTCTGCTATCAAGTTTTTCCCTTGTCAGCTGGGGCATCTGGAAACTATCCGTAGTGCTCTTATCAAGCAGATGCTCTGTCAATTTTCTTGTCAACTTCAGCAGGGATTCTCTTCCTGATTTCTCTGCTGATGGGACTGCTTCGCAAGGACAAACGCCATCCAGCTGATTTACTTGCTGGGACACAAGTTCAGCTCAAAAATTCAAAACAGCTCTAGTTCTGCGACTAGGGCTGTTTGATCTTCTATAGAGTTTAGTATTTCCCCAACTCCCGTAGGCTAGTATGATTTTCCTGAATGCGGCGAAACATTTTTTCCATATCCGACTTGGTAAAGTTGACCAAGACCGGCCGGCCGTGTGGGCAGTTATAAGGATTATCACACTGGGACAGCTGAAAGAGCAAGTCACGCGCAGAATAGTCATCCAGACTGTGATTGGCCTTGATGGAGCGTTTGCAGCTCATCATAATGGCCAGCTCTGCTCGATATTTCTTGATGGAAACTTCCTTGGTCAGGAGAAGCATATCACACATCTCATAGATGCCTGCCTCAATCTCCTCTTCCTTAAACCAAATCGGATGCTCACGGAGGATAAACTGGTTGGCTCCGTACTCTTCTAAAAAGATGCCAGCATCTTCTAGCAGCTCCATCCGCTGCTTGATTCGTAGCATATCGTCCGCTGGAAATTCAAAGATATAGGGCACTAAGAGCTGCTGCTGGCTATTGTCCACATCCCCAATCTTCTCCCGATAATACTCATACTTGACCCGCTCTTGGGCAGCATGCTGGTCAATAATGTAAAGACCGCCCTTGCCCTGAGCAAAGAGATAGGTGCCATGCATCTGGCCGAAATATTCTAACTCTGGGAAGCTTGACTTCTCTTCCTGTTCCAACTTATCCACAGCCCGCTCCAGACTGGCCTGGTCTAGTTCTGGATGGTCCAGTTGGTCATAGCTAACTGGCTTTCTCTCTGCAAATTTGACTGAAGTCGGTTGTGGTTCTGATTTTTCATCTGTAGCTTCATGAACAGGCTCTGCTGATTCTTCAAAGGATAGCTGCTGCTCGGCGACTTGTGGCTTGAGGAAGAAGTCATTCTGCTCCTTATCGTAGTAGAGACGATTTTCTTTCAGCGGGAGACTGGTCTGTTCGGGCTTATTGGCACGCTTAACAGTTGATTTGGCCAGATTTTCCAAAGCATCTGGGATAAGATCCTGCTCCTTGAGACTAGTCGCAATGGCTTGCGAAATCAAGGTCATGAGTTCCCGCTCTTTAGAAATCCGCACCTCTTGCTTGGTCGGATGAACATTGACATCGGCCAGATAGGGGTCAATCTGAATATTGATGACCGCTAGTGGAAAGCGGCCTACCATCAGCTTGCTGCCGTAGCCGTCCAAAATAGCACGATTGAGTAGGAAATTCTTTATATAGCGGCCATTGATGAGAATCGTAATATAATTCCGATTCGCGCGAGTCAGCTCAGGCAGGCTGACATAGCCGCTCACTTCAAAATCCAAATCCGAAGCAGAGATTTCCACCATTTTCTTAGCTGTTGCCAGACCATAGATTCCTGCAATAGCCTGACGCAGATTGCCACTGCCAGCAGTCCGTGTCATTTCGCGGCCGTCACTGATAAGGGTAAAAGCCACTTCCGGGTGGGCCAGACTAAGCCGATTAATCACATCAACGATATGGGACAGCTCAGCCTGCTGGCTCTTCATATACTTGAGCCGGGCTGGTGTATTAAAGAAGAGATCTTCTATCTTGATTTTTGTTCCCACCGGGCTGCTAGTAGGCTCATGCTCTTCAATCTCACCACCTTGGGCAACCAGCAGAGTCCCGTGCTGGCCGGCTTCCGTCGCTGTCTCAATAGTAAAACGCGAGACAGAAGCAATGGAAGGAATGGCCTCACCACGGAAACCCAGCGTCCGAATCCGAAAGAGATCCGCCTGCTTCTTGATTTTGCTGGTAGCATGGCGGCGAAGGGCCAGAGGGACATCTTCGTGATCTATGCCCTCACCATTATCTGTCACCTGGATAGTCTTGAGTCCAGCCTCCTCGATTTCGATGGTAATCTGGCTTGCACCCGCATCAATTGAATTTTCCACTAGCTCCTTGACCACGCTGCTAGGCCGCTCAATGACTTCACCGGCCGCAATCTGATTGGCTAGAATTTCTGGAAGTTCGATAATTTTTGACATCATTTTCTCCGTATTTATTCTGCTATCTATTATAACACATTGGGCTCTTTCTATCAGAATGCAGCCTTGTCTTGACCATTCTGCGCGCAAGGCAAACCAGATAGACTCAAATAGCTGCCACATAGACAAAAGGGCTTGTTTTCGCTGCTAAGTTGCGGTTTAATAAAGGAGAAAGGAGGAAGTTATGAAAGTTAAGCTAAGAATCGATTCTCAAATCACCGAAGACTCCGTCAGCATTGAGGCTAGCCTCATGACAGAAAGCATTCAGGAATTGGTGCACTTTGCTCAACATCTAGGCAAAGAGGACAAGATTCATGTCAAGAAAGAGGACGAAATCTATCTGCTGGATGCTAAGGAAATCCACCGACTCTATACAGAAAATCGTCAGGTTCGGGTCCGAACGGCAAAAGACAGCTATCGAGCTCAACAAGCTCTTTATCAGTTGCTGCAGGTCCTGCCGGACTATTTCCTGCAGATTTCTCAGTCAGAGATTATCAATAGCCGGCAAATCAGCCACCTCAAGCTGACTCCAAATGGTCTGATTCAAATATTTCTGAAAAACGGTGATCAGACTTACTCGTCCCGCCGTTATCTCAAATCCATCAAAGAAAGGTTGCAATTATGAAAACTCGTCTTAAAGAACTCTTTTTCGGAGGAATTGGAGGGATTTTCATCGGTCTCTTCTTCTCCATGATTGTTTCTTATTTTTACAATCCAGCTTATCTACCGCTTCACCCTCGCTCTCCTATTGGCCACTTCTTTTTGAACCAGCATGTCCATGTTTCCCTCATCATGCTCTACTGCATGCTTATCTGGTTTATCATGGGAGCTATTTTCAGATGGAGTGGAAGCTTCTTCCAAAGAGACTGGAGCATTCTGCGCTCCATCATCAGCCACTATGGTGTGATGATTCTGACCTTTGCTCTTTTGGCTAATCTAGCTGGATTTTTCCCAAGAGAAAAAATACTCAGCCTGACACTGACTGCCGTCGGGGAATTCACCCTCATTTATCTGATTATTTCAGGAATCATTTACTACCGCACCTACCGCAACATTCAAAAAATCAACAGTGGTTTGTCTAGCAAATCGTGAGAAACAAAAAGAGCGAGAGTGGGACAGAAATCGGTAATTCGTTAGAATTCGATTTCGTCGTCCCACCTCCGCACAGTTGAGTAGGGCTGTAAAAGCTGATGAAATCAGCGTAGTAGAGCCCACTCAACCACTGCGTCTTGCTCGACAATCCAAAGACAATTGAGAGGCTAGGACTTTTGTCTCAGCCTCGTTCTTTGTTTTTACAACTTCTTCTTGAGCTCGGCCACTGCTGCCATGACTTCTAGGGGAGTCATATTGTAGATGTCCAAGTCTCGTAGTTCAGCCAGGACTGGATTTTCCGTCCCTTCTGCAAAAAGAGATATCTGCTCCGCCACTTGCGGCTGCTTTTGTAGGCTTCTATCAGGAAGCTCTGAGCCTAGTCCTGTATCCTGACTCTCCAAATGACTCAAAATGCTATCCGCCCGCTCCAGTAATTTCTCAGGAAGTCCGGCAATCTTCGCCACATGGATTCCGTAGGACTTGTCAGCCGGACCTGGCTCAATCTTATGCAGGAAAGTCACCTGTCCGTCCTTCTCCAAGGTTGCCACATGAACATTTTCCAAATGCTCCAAGCTATCCTCTAAGGCTGTCAGCTCATGATAGTGGGTGGCAAAGAGGGTCTTGGCTCCAGTATAGTGATGAATGTGCTCGATAATAGCCTGAGCCAGCGCCATCCCATCATAAGTCGCCGTCCCACGGCCCAGCTCATCAAAGAGAATGAGCGAACGCTCGCTGGCCTGCCGAATGGCCCGATTGGCCTCCATCATCTCCACCATAAAGGTGGACTGGCCAGACACCAGGTCATCCGCTGCACCGATGCGAGTGAAAATCGCATCGAATAGCGGCAGACTGGCAGACTGGGCGGGCACATAAGAGCCCATCTGTGCCATAATAACAATGATAGCCAGCTGGCGCATATAAGTTGATTTCCCGCTCATATTAGGCCCGGTAATCAGCTGGATGTCCGTTTCCTGGTCCAGCAGAATACTATTTGGAATATAGCTCTGGGCTCCCATGACCTTTTCCACGACAGGATGGCGGCCTTTTTCAATCTGCAAGCGGCGCTCCGCAGTAAAGACAGGACGCACCAAATGCAGTTGTTCTGCCACCGCAGCAAAGCTCTGCAGAACATCTACAGCTGCCAGCGTTTGTGCCAAGGCCTGCAAGCGCTGGATGTATTTGCCAACTTCCTCGCGAATCCGCATAAAAATCTCGTATTCCAGATTAGCAGATTTTTCACGCGCCTCCAACATTTCTCCCTCAATTCGAGCCAACTCCTCCGTTCCGAAACGCTCAGAATTTTTCAGGGTCGCCTTGCGGAAGAAATGACCAGGCACATGAGCCAGCTGGGAATTGGTCACATGGAAATAATAACCATCTTTTTTGTTGTAATCAATCTTCAAATTGTTGATGCCGCTGTTAGCACGTTCTTTGACTTCCAGCTCTGCAATCCATCCGGTCCCCTCCCTCAGCACAAGCCGATACTGATCCAAGGTTTCATCAAAACCTGTCCGAATGATATTTCCCTCGGTGATGATATGAGGTGCATCTGGCGAAATGGCCGAGCTAATCAAGCCCGCCAACTCTGGAATAGGATCCAAGCCCTCAATCAAACGAGCTAGATGCGGGCTGCCGATTCCTTGTAAGATAGCCTTAATCTGAGGCACATTGCCCAATGTTGCTGCCAGCTGCAGCAGATCCTTAGGATTGGTCTTGCCAAAAGAAACCCGACTAGCAAGGCGCTCGATATCATAGACTCCCTTGAGGCTCTCCGTCAAATCACTCCGCTCAAAGAAATGATCCAGAAAAACCTCGACGACATTCTGCCGCTGGCTAATTCGCGCTTCATCAATCAGCGGACGCTGGATCCAAGAGCGCAGCATGCGGCCACCCATGGCCGTCTTGGTCTCGTCCATCAGCCAATAAAGACTGCCGTGCTTCTTGCCCGAGCGAGCATTTTCTGTCAAATCCAGACTCGCCTTGGTGGCATAGTCCATTTGCAGGAAGTACTTGATTTCATAATGCTGAGCCTTCTTCAAATGGCTGAGCTCCCTCATCTGGGTCCGGTGCACATACTCAAGCAATTTCCCTGCTGCCTGACGCTCCATCGGAGACAGTTCCTCGCCCAGCAACTGGACATCGTCCAAGGCTGTCTGTACATAGGACAGCAAAAGGTTCATCTGCCCAGCCAAGACCTGCTCCTCAGCTTCTGGCAAGGCATAGCCCAGCACCACTTCCCTAGCTTTCAAATTGCGGATTTCCCCGCAGACCAAGCTAAAGTCCTCTAAACTAGTCACCTGAAACTCACCGGTCACCAGGTCCATATAAGCTAGACCATAGAGGCCGTCTGAGTAATCCAGAGCCACCAGAAAGTTATTCGCAGAGTCGGGCTTAGTAGAGTCCACCACTGTCCCTGGCGTGATAACCTGAACGACCTCTCGCTTAACAACCCCCTTGGCTTCCTTGGGATCTTCCATCTGCTCCGCAATCGCTACCTTGTAGCCTGATTCGACTAAAACATCAATATACTGCTGAGCCGAATGATAGGGAACTCCGGCCATGGGAATTGGATTTTCTGCATTTTTATTGCGGCTTGTAAGAGAAATCTCTAAAATCTGGGCGGCATTGACCGCATCATCATAAAACAACTCATAGAAATCCCCCATCCGAAAGAGCAAGAAAGCATCTGGATAGTCCTTTTTGATATCCAAATACTGCTGCATGCCTGGCGATAACTTTTCTACTGCCATCTCTATCCTTTCTAAAAACAAACGAGGTCAGGACTTGCGTCTCAAACCTCTCCGTCAATTCTAAGCTTTTGGCTATTCCATACCTTCTTTGACACTCATCTCGATTTCTCTAGCGGCATCCTGATCCCGGCAAATTACGAGCAAGGTATTGGCCCCTGCAACGGTTCCTAAAATCCGACTATCCAACGAACCATCTACCACATTTGCCAAGACCGTCGCTTCGCCCAGTCCTGTACGGAAAACCAGCGTAAACTCCGCTCTAGAAACAGCTTGAACATGACTGGCCAGAAATCCAGCCAGGTCCAACTCCTCTGCTTCATGAGCCAGCACATAGTAGACTTGCCCGTCTCTCTTCAGCTTGGTCAAGCCAATCTCCCTTAGGTCCCGCGAGAGGGTTGTTTGAGTCACAAATATCCCCTCATCTTCCAGTCTTTTTTGAATATCCTTCTGTGTTCCTAACTTTTCTTCCTTGATCATCCATTTAATAAGCTGATGACGCTCGCTTTTTCTCATACTCGACCTCATTGACTGAATATTTATACTCTCAATTATATCAAAAAATCTATCTTATACCAAAAAAATTGAAGATTCCTCATAAAATATGATAGAATAGTAACAAAAGACCCAAAGGAGCAAATATGGATAATAAACAATTAATCGCTAGCGAGTTGGCCAAAGTTATTGACAGCTTGGACCAAAGCGCTATCTCTAACCTACTAGAGCAACCGAAAAGTTCCGATCTTGGAGACATTGCCTTCCCAGCTTTCTCACTTGCAAAAGTAGAACGCAAGGCTCCTCAAGCTATCGCTGCGGATATTGCTGAAAAGATCGACCCAAGTCATTTTGAAAAAGTTGTCGCAACTGGACCTTATGTCAACTTCTTCCTTAACAAAGCTAAAATCTCTGATCAAGTCATCAAAGAAGTCATCAAGGAAGGTGCTGACTATGGTCAACAGAACGAAGGTCAAGGCGGAAATATCACAATTGACCTTTCTAGTCCTAACATTGCAAAACCTTTCTCTGTCGGACACTTACGTTCAACCGTTATCGGAGATGCCTTGTCCAATATCTTCCGCAAGATGGGCTACAACACCATCAAGATCAACCACTTGGGTGACTGGGGCAAGCAATTCGGTCTCCTCATGGTTGCTTACAAGAAATGGGGCAACAAGGAAGCCGTTGAAGCTAACCCAATCGATGAACTCTTGCAACTCTACGTTCGCATTAATGCCGAAATCGAAAACGACCCAGCCTTGGATGAAGAAGGTCGCCTTTGGTTCAAGAAACTGGAAGATGGCGATCCAGAAGCAACAGAACTATGGCAATGGTTCCGTGACGAAAGTCTCGTTGAATTTAACCGTATCTATGAATTGCTCGGCGTTGAATTTGATAGCTTAAACGGAGAAGCCTTCTACAATGACAAGATGGACGAAGCCGTTAAAATTCTGGAAGACAAGGGTCTCCTGAAAGAATCAAAAGGCGCTAGCATTGTGGACTTGGATGATGTCAACCTTCCACCAGCTATGATTAAAAAATCAGACGGTGCTACGCTTTACATCACCCGTGATATTGCCACTGCTATGTACCGTGCACGCACTTACAACTTCGTCAAGAATGTTTATGTCGTTGGTCAAGAGCAATCCAACCACTTCCGTCAACTCAAGGCCGTCCTTAAGAAGATGGGATTTGACTGGAGCGATGACATGATCCACGTGGACTTTGGTCTGGTTACGAAGAACCGCCAAAAACTTTCAACACGTAAAGGAAATATCATCCTTCTGGAACCAACTCTGCAAGAAGCGATTAGCCGTGCAAAAGCTCAAATCGAAGAGAAAAATCCAAATCTGGAAAACAAAGAAGCTGTTGCCCATGCAGTTGGTGTCGGTGCCGTTAAATTCTACGACCTTAAGACTGACCGCCGCAACGGTTACGACTTTGATTTGGAAGCAATGGTTTCCTTTGAAGGTGAAACTGGACCGTATGTACAATATGCCTATGCGCGTATCCAGTCCATCCTGCGTAAAGCAGACTTCAAGCCAAGTCTTGATGCCAACTACAACCTCAACGATGCTGAAAGCTGGGAAATTATCAAACTGCTCCAAGACTTCGCTCGCGTAGTCAAACGTGCAGCTGATAACTTTGAGCCATCTCTGATTGCCAAATACGCGATCAGCCTCGCTCAAGCTTTCAATAAATACTATGCTCACACTCGCATCTTGGATGAAAATCCTGAACGCGACAGCCGTCTAGCTCTTAGCTACACCACTGCTGTTGTGCTGAAGGAAGCTCTCCGCATGCTTGGTGTAGAAGCACCAGAAAAAATGTAACCCTACACAAACCTTCCAGTTTTGGGAGGTTTTCTTAGGAAGAGATATTTTATGAATGAAACTGCTTATATTTTAGTTGCCCTTAGCTTGGTCATTCTCTTTTTGTACAACAAAAGAGAAAAGGTAAAGTTGCAGATTTTGCTGCAACAGGAACTCCTAAAAAGTGATCATTTTCGACAAGAACTCCAAGAAAAAATGGCCACTAGCGAAAACCAAAATGACCTTATTGCTTACATTAACAAAAACTACCGTCTAGGAATTTTATATTCAAAAGAGCTGGTCGAGACTATCGCCAGTGAGCAAGCAAGTCAAGAATAGAAACAAAAGCCGCTCGGTCAAAAATGTTGATCGAACGGCTTTTTACTTATGCTTTTATTTCGTACAATTCCTCGATAATGCCAGCTACTTTTTTAATATCGCCTAACATGCCACGCATTTCAAAATCAGCTAAAACCGGGAAACCAAAACGCTGGCTGTATTGCTTAGCAGTCAGACAGTACTGGTTGTTAAAGTTACGATTGCCACTTCCGATAACTCCCAAACACTTGCTAGCATTCTGTCCATAAGCTATAAAATCGGCCACATCCGTCGTAAGAATCTCAACATCACCATTATCCACACCATTGCCACCTTCCAGATAGGTCGGTAGAAAGGCGATGAAAGGATTGGTCATTTCAAAGAACGGACGTCTCTCTTTCACTAAGTCTTTGATGTGGATTTTCTCAATCTCTAAACTCGGATGCTGCTCTAACAAATAGTCGCTTAAACGACGGACAAAACTCTCTGTATTGCCACTCAAGCTGATATAAACTAAGGAAACTTTCATGTTTATTTGCTCCGTTCCAAAAAATAACATTTATCCACTCATCTAGATTATCGGCAGTAAATGTTATTTGTCAAATCTTATTCTTCTTCAGCTACTTCTACAGTTTCAGCTTCCTTTTGCTGCTTGATCAGCTTAAAGACAACAATCGAAAGGAAGATGAGGCTAAGAACGACAGAGAAGCCGACGCTCATATTCAACCCCAGTATCTGAGTTGAAAGTAATGTTGGATCCGAGAAGGAAGAAGTTGCAATCCCTTTTGCTACCACATAACCATACGCTGTTCCAATCAGGCCAATAAGAACGTTCACGATGTAAATAAGATTGGCTTTGAAAATATCTTTCTTAAAAACGAAGAACCAAGCTGCAATCAAAAGAAGCAAGCCAACATAAAAGAAAATATTATTTATTAGCGAACCTGACAGTTCAGCGCTCTTGCTAAAGTAAGCTGCATACTGAGATTTTGCTGGCTCATTGATCCCCTTTAGTAAGGTTTCCACGGCATCATTTGAAGAGGAGAACTTCGAAATAAGCTCCCACAAAGTGCCTACTGTTTCTAATCCCAGTAAGACATAGAGATAAATTGGTTTCTTTTTCATAACAACCTCCTGTAAAGAAATACTTTTTCTTATTATACACCCAAAAGAAAAGACTGACAAGAGACAAGATCTGATACGATTTTAAAAGCTCTATCTACTAGAAAAGCTTATCCTTCAAGGCTATTCACTCTAGTCTTCTAACACGAAAAAAGCCAAGACAGTCCTGCCTAGGCTTTTTCACTTATTTTAAATAACTAGTTCTCCAAATGCCATACTTCGTCATTGTATTGTTGGATTGTACGGTCTGCTGAGAAGAAGCCAGCTTTGGCAATGTTAACGATCACTTTATCCAACCATGCATCGCGGTCTTCGTAGTCAGTAAGCATTTGCTCTTTAACTTTGATGTAGTCTTCCAAGTCAAGAAGCGTCATGAACCAGTCTTTGTTGATCAATTCATTGTAAAGACGTTCCAAGCGTTCTT
>ERZ773007.525-NODE-525-length-19173-cov-6.770897_pt1 | contig 19173 bp, 17 predicted proteins | sample MGYA00580665_ERZ773007 | MGnify/ENA primary metagenome ERZ773007 (study PRJEB29015, sample SAMEA2738122) | human oral metagenome | biome: human oral; feature: human-associated habitat; material: saliva | place: China | collected 2167 ... | reverse complement strand
CGATAAGCTTAAGTAACCGTTGGAGATTCGAATACTTCGCTTACGATATGTCTTATGACTTAGTTAAGTATACAGTATAATCCCCATAGTGTAAAGGTTTTCATGAAAAAAGAGAGGATAATATCCCCTCTTTTTTAGACCATATTATTTAGGTACTTATTTTGAACCGAGCATCATACGGTCGCTTAACGCACCTTCGCCAGCTACTTCAAATTTTTGTAACAAATCAGCAACTGTTAATTTTTTCTTTTCTTCCCCTTTTACATCATAAATGATACGACCAGCGTCCATCATGATAAGGCGATTACCAAAGCGCAATGCATCGCGCATGTTGTGAGTAATCATAAGGGTTGTTAAGTTATGTTCTGCAACGAGTTTATCTGTCAATTGCAATACATTTTCAGCCGTCTTAGGATCAAGTGCTGCTGTATGTTCGTCCAAGAGTAATAGCTCAGGACGAAGCATAGTAGCCATAAGCAATGTAATGGATTGGCGTTGGCCCCCAGATAATAGGCCCATACGTGCAGATAAGCGATCTTCAAGGCCTAAACCTAATAGTGCAAGGCGTTCTTTAAAGAATGCTTGTTCGCTATCTTTGAAAGCCCATTTAAGGCCTAAGTTTTTGCCACGGCGCATAGCAAGAATCAAGTTTTCTTCGATTTGCATATTGCCTGCTGTACCAACCATAGGGTCTTGGAATACACGGCCAATGTATTTAGCACGTTTGTATTCTGGCATTTTGGTTACATCAATATTATTGATGGTAATACTACCTTCATCGACAGGAAATACACCAGCGATAGAGTTTAGTAATGTACTTTTACCAGCACCATTACCACCGATTACGGTACAGAAATCGCCTTCTTCTAAGCGAAGGTCGATGCCTTGTAGTGCAGTTTTTTCATTAATTGTGCCCTTAAAGAAGGTCTTTACCATATTTTTTACTTCTAACATAGTGTCCTCCTTAGCGAGCTAACCATTTGGCTTTCAAAGTAGGCAATGAAAGCGCGATGGCAACAAGAATTGCAGTGAATAATTTCAAATCGTTTGGTGGCATACCCATGTAGAGTACGGCAGCGATAACGATACGATATACGATGGAACCGAGTACTACGGCAACGAGGCTACGTACGAAGGATTTTGTACCGAATACAACCTCACCGATGATAACGGATGCCAAACCGATTACGATGGTACCGATACCCATGCCTACGTCAGCAAAGCCTTGGAATTGACCGATAAGCGCACCGGACATACCAACGAAACCATTGGAAATCAATAGGCCAAGAACGATCATATTATCTGTGTTCACGCCTTGGGCACGAATCATTTGAGGGTTAACGCCTGTTGCACGTAATGCGGTACCAATTTCAGTACCGAAGAACCAGAATAGTAATAAACATACCACAACAGCTACGATAACACCAACAATGGCAGCAGACCACATATTTGGTGTATGGAGCACGCTACCAATAATTGTATAAATTGTATCCATGCGAAGTAAGGATACATTGGCTTTCCCCATGATATGAAGGTTAATGGAGTACAAAGCAATCATTGTTAAGATACCAGCTAACAATGCAGGAATCTTTAATTTTGTATGAATCCAACCTGTTACGGCACCAGCAGCCATGCCACCTATGCCAGCAATCAAGATAGAAAGAATTGGGTTCATACCAGTTGTAATCAAGATGGCGGAAATGGCCGCCCCCATTGGGAATGTCCCTTCAACAGTCAAGTCGGCCACATCAAGAACGCGGAAGGTAATGAATACACCGACCGCCAACAAGGACCACAAAAGGCCTGTTGTTATGGTGCCTACCACTAAATCTAACATCAAAATCTCCTCTTTTATTTCATATCTTTACGAAGTGCATCAGGAATTGTGATACCCAATTTTTTAGCACGTTCTTCGTTGACAGTCAATTTAATATCCTTTTGTGTTTCGATAGCCATATCGCTAACTTTTGCTTCTCCGGAAAGAACTTTAGCTGCCATCAAACCTGTTTGATAACCCAATTTATAGTAATCTACAGAATATGTTGCTACGCCACCAGTCATTGTCATGCCTTCATCAGCTGCAAATACTGGAATTTTAGCAGCATCTGTAATTTGTGCTAAGTTAGCCATAGCAGATGCTAATACATTATCTGTTGGTGTATAAATAGCTTGTACATCTTGATTTACAAGGTTTGTAGCTGCTTGTTGAATATCGTTTACATTGGAAACAGTAGCCTCTACAACTGTAATACCTTTTGTAGCAGCATACGCTTTCATCTTTTCAACTTGCAATTGGGAGTTGATTTCAGAGGATGTGTAAATAGCACCAATGCGTTTTACATTTGGTACTAATGCGATGATGAGATCGACCTCTTTTTCAACAGGTGTCATATCGGATGTACCAGTTACATTGCCGCCTGGGTGTTCATTGGATTGAACGAGTTTAGCGGTTACATAGTCTGTAATAGCTGTACCTAAGATTGGCATATCATGAGATGCATTTGCCATTGTTTGCGCCGCTGGCGTTGCAATCGCTAGTACTAAATCCTTTTTATCGGATACGAAACGTTGCGCAATACTATTCAAATTAGATTGGTCAGCTTGTGCATTTTGTTGGTCGATTTTAATGTTTTCCCCATCTTTAAAACCTTGAGATGCAAGACCATCTACAAAGCCTTTATTAGCAGCATCAAGGGATGGATGTTCTACTAATTGAATAACGCCAATTTTCTTTTGGTCACCAGTAGTAGTGTTGGAACCACAACCAGCTACCATTGCCATAACAGTGATGGCACTAAGTGCCACTGCAATACCTTTTTTCCAGTTCATGTGTAACTCCTTACCAGTTAAGTACTAAATCATAGTTGCTTTGTTCATCAAATCCTCTGGTAAGGTGATGCCCAATTTTTGTAATTTATCTTTATTTACAACTAATTTGAATTCTTTTTGCATTTCGATAGGCATATCTTCGACTTTAGCTTCACCAGTTAACACCTTAGCCGCCATCAAGCCAGTTTGGTAACCAAGTTTGTAGTAGTCTACAGATAAGGACATAACCGCACCGCCTTTTACGTGGTTATCTTCACCGCCGAATACAGGAATTTTTGCAGGGTCGGTAATCGCTACAAGGTTGCTCATAGCAGATGCTACCACATTATCTGTTGGTACATAAATGGCATCAACACGTTGAGATACAAGGTTTTGTGCCGCTTGTTGAATATCGTTTACATTGGAAACAGTAACCTCTTCAACCTTAATGCCCTTTGTCGCTGCATAAGCTTTCATCTTTTCAACTTGAATTTGAGAATTTACTTCGCTAGAGCTATAAATCGTACCGATTGTTTTAGCATTTGGCAATACTTTTAAAATCAAATCTACTTGTTGTTCTACAGGGTTCATATCGGATGTACCGGATACATTACCACCTGGATGTTCATTAGATTTAACAAGTTTAGCAGCTTCGTAATCGGTAATAGCTGTACCCAAGATTGGAATATCGTGAGTTGCGTTTGCCATGGATTGAGCCGCTGGTGTAGCAATTGCTAAAATCAAATTTTTACGATCAGATACAAAACGCTGTGCAATACTGTTCAAATTAGATTGATCAGCTTGTGCGTTTTGTTGGTCAAAGGTGATTTTATCAGATAATCCCTTTTCCTTAAGAGCATCAACAAAACCTTTATTTGCCGCATCTAGTGCTGGATGTTCTACGAGTTGTACAACACCAACCTTATATTCTCCATTAGATGTAGTTTCATTTGTGCCACAGCCTGTGAAAGCCATCAATGCTGCCGCCGTGAGCGCGAGGGCAATGCCTTTTTTCAAGTTCATTGGGTTTTCCTTCCTATATTCGAAATAATAATACTTCTATTATAAACAACTTTGAGCACTACATCAATGTATCAGACTAAAGTATTTTACATTTGTCCTTATGTAGAGCACATATTGTATTCTAACAGATTTATTATTTATCTAGAGAAGCTAGCATATCCTCTGTCAATTCATTGGCTGCTAGAATGTATTCTTTTAGTGTCCCCTTATCAATGGCCACCTTCATAACAGGTACTTCAAATGGGTCAAGAATGACACACATTAAAATTTCTCCCGTTACATAATAGCCCACAACGGCTTCCCCTTCATCTTCGTCTAATGTTTCCCGTTTTACGGTCACACAATATGGTTTCATGACCTCCATAGCAGCCTTAGCCACCTCTTCGCGGGTAGCGATATATTCTTTTGCCTTTGTTTCAGGAATATCAAAAATATCGACCTTTACGGTCTTAACCTCTGTTGCCTCTCCCTTCGCCGCCTCGATAGCAGCGCCTAATTCCGTTTGTTTCATCCTATACCTCACATAACATGGACTTTCACCAATGGTGAAAGCCCCATAACACTAGATTGTTTCATCATCTGCATTCAAAAATGCCACGTAACAACGTTTTGCTTCATAAATATCGGCCTTAGATGTAACCTCCCATGGTGCATGCATGCTAAGAACAGCAACGCCGCAGTCGATTACATTCATACCATATAAGGCCATGATATACGCAATGGTGCCACCACCGCCAAGGTCAACCTTGCCGAGTTCAGCCGTTTGGTATGTTACGTTATTAGATTCCATTACACGGCGGATAAAACCCATATATTCTGCATTGGCATCGTTGGAACCGGATTTACCACGAGAACCGGTAAATTTATTAAATACGACACCCATACCTAGGTAAGAAGCATTTTTCTTTTCAAAAGCAGATGCATACAATGGATCATATCCAGCGCTAACATCAGAGGATAGCATACGCGAATTTTCCAATGTACGGCGCACATTCACCGAATTAGGTTTACCCATCAATGTTAAGATTTCTGCTACCGCATTTTCAAAGAAACGAGATTGCATGCCCGTAGCACCAACGGAACCAATTTCTTCTTTATCTACCAATAAACAGCAAGTTGTACGTTTTACCTTATCCACTTCGAGCATAGCCACCAAGGATGTGTAAGCGCATACGCGGTCATCTTGACCATAGGCCAAAACCATGGAGCGATCAAAACCCATGTCACGCGCCTTACCAGCTGGTACAATTTCAAGTTCAGCAGATAGTAAATCGCGTTCTACGAATCCATATTCTTTTTCAAGAAGGTTATTAATAAATTTAGTAACCCCTTCCTTTTCTTCATCTTTAACAGGACGGCTACCGATGAGAAGATCTAGAGCCTCACCTTCGATCACCTTTGCTGCATTCTTTTGCATTTGTTCTTGCCCTAAGTGAGGCAATAAGTCAGTAATACAGAATACAGGGTCAGATTCTTTATCACCAATATTAATGTTGATGCGTGTACCATCCGTTTTTACTACAACCCCATGTATGGCAAGTGGCATAGCTACCCAGTGGTATTTTTTTATACCACCATAGTAGTGTGTGTCCCAAAATACTAGGTTACTATCTTCATATTGAGGGTTTTGTTTTACGTCAATGCGTGGGGAATCGATATGAGCACCAAGGATATTCATACCATGGTCTAAATCATCGGTACCGATATTAAATAACGCAATAGATTTATCCATATGAGTATAGTAAATCTTATCGCCCGCTTTAATTGGCGTGTTAGATTTAATCAAGTCTTTTAAATCAACATAGCCAGCTTTTTTGGCAGCTTCTACAGATTGAATGACACATTCGCGTTCTGTTTTACCATTGTCCAAAAATTGACGATATGCATCCCCTAATGACATCACGTCTTGTAATGTTTGATCATCATAATTATGCCAAGCATATTTACGTTCCATAATTTCATTCCTTTCTATATAAGCATACAGCACAATATATCGCGTGTTATGCTTTTGATTTCTCTAATAATTCTTTTTGACGGCGCTCATAATAGAGCCGCTCTTTCTCTCGGTTAATTTCCGATTTTTCTCTATATAGTTTATCGATTTCATCAGTACTATGACTCAATACCTTTGTTACATAAAACTTGGTAATTCCCGACTTAATCGTATATTTTCCTACCTTTAACTGAATGGCAAATGCTCCGTGTTTCGGACAAACGCCTATAGATAAATGCTTATCTCCTTGTATCCGCTCAGGACGTGTCGTTTCCAATCGACTTTGGCAATAGGGACAAAAGGATAATCGCACTCGTCTATCATATACGATACGTTTCTTTTCTTGAAAGTTATCGTACATAAAGAAGGTCAAACCCGGTGGATATAAAAAAGGATTTGGCGCCTCTTTTCGTATGGAATCATAATGCAACAATGCTTTTGGCAAATCTAGCTTTTGGCAGATATGTGCCGTAAATATAGCATCGTGCAGCGCATTATGAGCGGATAATTCTTCAGATGATATATGTAAATCCTCCATCGCATGAGCTACGGAGTACTGTTGTGTCGTACCATATCGTTGATAGCTGTATATCATCTGTGCATCAGCCCAAGAATCATAGTCGATACTCTTTAATTTATGGAGCAATAAATTTTCTCGCAATATAAGAATATCGTCAGCGCCCCAAGACAGAAGCATATAATCCTTGCCACACCATTGTTGAAAATGACTGTAGGCCGCCCTAAATGGGACACCGCGATTCAAATCTTGATTGGTGATCCCTGTAAGGGCCTTCACATGCTTATGCATATGTGGTAAATATTTAGGTTTTACATACATTGTGAACGAATCCACAATCTCTAAATTCTCGTTGAGCTTAATAGCTCCGATTTGAATGATTTCACCGGTCAACGGCATCCGTGCTCGCTTCATAAAGCTAATGTCGTTGCTATATGGTTGATTCCACTCTAAATCAAAAATAATATAATCCATAACTTACGATTCCTGCAGTAATGTTTCAGCTGCCTTAATCACTTGTTCTTCGGTAATAACAGAAATACCTTTGTACTTGCCTTCTTTGATAACCTGTTTCATACTTTTACCAATTTCATAATGGTCCATCGATTCAAGTACGATAGATTTTGCTTGATACGGACCATAGAAAAATGGATTTGACGGTCCATAAAGGGCTACGATAGGAACCCCCTGACTAATAGCTACATGCATAGGTCCAGAATCATTCGTAATCAGCAAATCACACCATTTCATGGCCGCAGCTAAAGGGCCCAATTTAAAAGCACCTGTAGCCACGATTGGCGACGTCTTCATCTGTTCTACAACAGGTTTTACCATGTCCAAATCCATGGGGCCCCCAAAGAATACTGTTTTATACCCTTTATTGCCAAAATAATCGGCTACATCCGCAAAGCGCTCTGCGGGCCATCGTTTTTCAGGCACTGCACTGCCGATATTAAAACCAATAATCTTATCACGAGGCATAACGCCTTGGCTTTTATAAAAACGGAATACCTCGTCATTCCATTCCTTACTAGTCTCGATATGTAATCCGTGATTAGCTACGTCGGTGACGCCTAATTGTTCTAATACGTTAATGTACATATCAGCAGCATGACGTGTCTTGCGATCAAGACGGGTATATTTCGTCATAAATGGTCTAAATAGGAAATGACTCATCCCTGTCGTTACCTTACCGTGAATTTTCCATGCTAAATATGATGTACGTTCATTAGGATGCAGGTTGATAACGATATCTGGACGACCTTGGTCGTTAATGCGACGAGCGATTTCATTTAACCCTTTAATGCTATTATGACGTCCTTTTTTATCGACCGTAATCAAATCATCGATATAAGGATTGTATTTCATCACATCTTGTAACTTTTCATCAATCACATAGGTGATATGACTATGAGGTGCTGCTTTACGCAACACCTCTAGAAATGGAGTCGTTAATACTACATCACCTAAATGCATGAGAAAGGTTACGACAATGCGTTTATAATCAAGTTCCATCATAAATCCTTTCTCAACATTTCAGAATATACATCCCATACCGCATCTACTGGAATTTGAGCCATGCAATCTGGATCATCTACCAGTGGCTGTTCTGGAGTAGCCTTCGATGTAGGGGAAATAATTAGATGCACATGACTGCCCCCATATGGGCCTGTTCTATGTGGTGATGTCGTACCAAACAACGCGATTAATGGTTTCTTTAATGCATTCGCAATATGTAAAGGCCCCGTATCAGCGCTGATGAAAATATGGCAGTGACGAATCAACTCGATTAACTCAGCCATGGTCGTTTGACCAACTAAATTAATAAGGTTATCGCTCTTCACATAGTTTTCTATAAATTGACCCTTTTCAGCATCATCAGGGGAACCTGCAATGACCACCTTTTTTCCACTTTCACAAAGGCGAATACATAATTCACCAAAGTTTAACAATGGCCATTCCTTAACAATCCATCGCGCACCAGGTACAACGACAACATAATCATCGGTTACACCGAGTTCGGATAACCGGTTGCGAATCGTCCCTTCTGCTTCATGGTCATGAGGCATGGGAAATTCCACGCCATCCACTTCACCACCTAAGGCACGTACCGTATCAAGATAGCGCTCAATAACGTGATCGTATTTATGAGATCCAACAAGAGCTTTATTAACTAATTGACTGCCCTCGCGAAGTTCCCAATAGCCATATTTCTCAGGAGAACCAGATAATAGAGATACAATGGCACTTTTGGCGATACATTGTAAATCTAAGGTCATATCGAAATGACGACTATGTAGTTCTTTACGAAGATTCCATAAATAAGACGGCGATTTTAATTGTTTCTTATCGATGACAATTACTTCGTCCACCCAAGGGGTACCTGGCAAGAGGCTCGCAAATTGTTCATGTATGGCCCAGGTAATTTTTGCGTGCGGCAAATTTTGGCGCAATGCATATAATGTTGGCAATGCGTGAATGACATCACCTAAGGAACTCATTTTTATGATGAGTATATTGGAATAGTCCTTCATAATAACCCCTCTATGAACGAAGAATACACACAAATGTGGTTCATCCAAAAATTAATGCTGTAAAATCTTTTTCATGAAATCTAATAGATTGGATTCTGTAAACAAATATCCCTTTACCCCTGCAGCCTCAGCAGCATCTACATCACGTTGACTATCACCGATGAGAAAGCTATGTTCTACATCAACATCAAAATCCTTGATAGCTTGCAAAATCATACCAGGCTTTGGTTTACGACAATTACAATCGACAGCATAGCGTTCTACAACGCCATCCTTGTGATGTGGGCAATAATAGAAATGTAAGATAGGTGCTCCCGCTTTAAATAGTTCATTTCCCATATAATCATGTAGGATTTGTACATCGGTTTCTTTATAATAACCTCGTGCTACACCACTTTGGTTTGTTACAACTATAAGTTCATAACCAGAATCATGGGCTAATTTCAATGCTTCTTTTGCACCATCAACCCACTGTAGATCCACTGTCTTATAGAGATAGGAAACATCCTTGTTGATAACCCCATCTCTATCGAGGAATAACACCTTTCTCATACTACATCCTTTACATTTATCAAAGAATTGACATTAATCTATCACAACAGATTAACGCAAATAACCTTCGTTATTATCTAATAATTCACAATACTCTTTTACTGCATCTGCTAATGGCGTGAAGCCTTTATCGTAACCAGCCGCCATCAATTTAGTCGTATCCGCTTCGGTGAAGCTTTGGTATTTACCAATCAACACTTCTGGGAATGGAATGTATTCAATGCGACCTTTACCATTGTAGTCGATAACAGCTTGCATGAATTCATTGAAGCTATGTGCATGACCTGTACCGCAGTTGAATGTACCGGAAATTTCAGGATGTTCCCAGAAATAGAAGTTTACATTCACCACGTCTTTTACATAGATGAAATCACGTGTTTGGCCACCATTTTCATAGCCATCTGTGCCTTCAAACAAATTGATAACGCCTGTTTCTTGGTTTTTATAAAACATTTGGCGTACAAGAGATGCCATTTTATCCTTATGTGCTTCATTAGGGCCAAAAACATTGAAATAACGCAAACCTACGACTTGTGCTGTATATTCGCCTTCAAATTTACGTACATAGCGGTCAAATAATAGCTTAGAATATGCATACGGATTTAACGCTTCTTCTGCTTCTGGCGTTTCGACGAATCCATTTGTACCATTGCCATATGTAGATGCAGAGGATGCATAGATAAATGGAATAGCACGATCTTGGCAATAGTGGAATAGATTTTTGGAACCTTCGTAGTTGTTCTTCATCATATATTTGCCATTGTATTCCATCGTATCTGCACATGCGCCTTCATGGAAAATGACTTCAATAGGACCTACATTGAATGTGCCGTCTGCAATGGCAGCATCAAAATCATCACAGTCAATGTAATCTAAATAATCCAAATTTTGGAGATTGCGGATTTTACGACCGTCTGTTAAATCATCAACGATTAAAATATCATTGCGACCGCGTTCGTTTAAGGCTTTCACAATATTACTACCAATAAAACCGGCACCACCAGTTACAATAATCATAATTTCCCCTCCTTAGCCATCGTAGCTATTTTCTTTACGATATCCGATGTGGAGTACCCTTCTTTAAATGAAAGTACCTCTACTTCATCTACGAATTCTCTACCAACGATATCCTCTTTTTTATAATCACCGCCCTTAACAAGAATATTAGGGCGTAAGTATGCTAATAATTCGGCAGGTGTATCCTCCTCAAAAAGGACAACACCATCTACACATTGTAAGGCACTTAATAATGCCGCTCTATCCTCTTCGGATACGATAGGTCTTGTTTCGCCCTTTAAACGTCTAACGGACGCGTCAGAGTTCAGCCCAATAATGAGGTGAGCCCCAAGTTGTGCCGCCTCTTGCAAATACGTAATGTGCCCTCGATGCAGAATATCAAAGCAACCATTTGTAAATACAACGGTTTCATCCATGCTTTGCCATTTATCGATTAACGCCTTCATTTCTTCTTTCGTATATAAAGGACTAGATGTTGTCAATTGTCGCACAGAGCGCCATAAATCAATCAGCTCTTGGCGATGGATTGGATATGTACCCACCTTGGATACGACGATACCAGCAGCGCCATTGGCGATATGTAGGGCTAAACGCATAGATAAACCACTGGCTAAGCATGAAATCATCATAGCTACGACCGTATCACCAGCGCCACTCACATCGAATACATCCTGTTGGGTTGCTGGATTATGCCAAGTTCTGCCATCCTTAGCCACAACGGTAATGCCTTTAGCGGAACGAGTACCGATAATATATTTAATGTTAACCTTATTAAGTACTTCCTTAGCCGCCTCGATAACAGATGTATCATCATTTGGAATCACACGACCTAAAGATTCACCCAATTCCTTTACATTCGGTGTGATACATGTAGCACCATCATATTTGGACCAATCAGCACCCTTAGGATCTACGATGGTCTGTACTTGATAAGTGTTCGCCAACTTGAATACATGTTGCAACAATGTCGGTGTACATACGCCTTTTCCATAATCGGAAATGACGATGCCTTGTAATCCACGTTGACAAAGTCTTTCTAGCCAACTAATTAATTGTTCTTCTTCAGCAGCTGTGATTGGTGTAATCGTTTCAAAATCGAGCCGCATCATTTGTTGACGGTCACCTAAAATACGCATTTTAGTAATCGTTGACCGGCTTTCATCATGGATGAGACCAGATGTATCAATATGATCAGCGGCTAATAAGTTATCGAGCACTCTACCATGGTCATCGACACCAGCTACGGCCCCTAAATAGACATGGCAATCGAGATTGGCTAAGTTAGACGCTACGTTACCTGCCCCGCCAAGCACTTCTTTCACAGAGGATACGCGATTGACCGGCACGGGAGCCTCTGGAGAAATGCGGCTCACATCGCCAAATACATAACGATCCACCATAACATCACCGATAACTGCAATGTTTAGGTTCGGTAATGAATTTGTCAAAAATTCATTCACTGTTTTTGTAATCATAGGTCCCCTTTCAAGAAATCTGTGATTTCTTCCCTATCTCGATTAATAATCTTCTTCAATAAGTTCGCAAATGATATGGCCAGCTAAAATGTGCATTTCTTGAATACGGGCCGTAACAGTGCTTGGAATAGCTAGTGTAAGATCGCATAATTCTGCCAATTTACCGCCACCTTCACCGGTGAAAGCAATCGTGTGCATACCTGTATTTCGTGCCATTTCCACGGCTTTCACAACATTTTTTGAATTACCCGATGTGGAAATACCGATAAGTACATCCCCAGAACGGCCTAAGCCTTCAACTTGACGCGCAAACACTGCATCATAGTCATAATCATTGGCAACAGCTGTCAAAATAGATGTATCTGTAGTAAGCGCAATAGATGCAAGAGAGCGGCGTTCTTTTTTAAAACGTCCAATAAGTTCTGCTGCAAGATGTTGAGAATCCGCAGCGGAACCACCATTGCCACAAAATAAAATTTTATTGCCACTATTCAAAGCCACAATACAGCGGTTAGCAATTTCTTGAATAACATCCATCTGATCCATTGTTTTACTAAACACATCAAGATGGTCTGTAAATCGATCCGCAATGATTGGATTTATATCTGTCATTATAAAATCTCCTTTAGTAGGCGATCCGCGTTTTTCCAAAATAGTTTTTCCGTTTGTTCTTCTGAAAGCCCGGCGCCTCTAAATGCATCATACAAACGATGCATATCTGAAATATCCTCAATTTCTGTATTTGGCTTGATGCCATCAAAATCAGTGCCTAGAGCTATTACATCTTCACCGCCCTTATTGATGATATACAATCCATGCTTCACAATATCATCGATGCGACTGATGGGTGAAGTTCCTAAGAAGGATTGAGCAAAGTTCAAGCCTATAACGCCACCCTTTTCACCAATTAGACGAATCAAGTGGTCCGGTAAATTACGACGATGAGCTGTCACTTCGCGCGCATTAGAATGAGATGCAATAAAAGGTACATCAAGAATATCCCCTAATTGTTCTGTCCCCCCATCATTCAGATGAGAACAATCAACAATCATACCTAATTCTTGCATCCGTTCTACAAATGCAACGCCTGTTTTAGTCAATTTCTTATGAGGATCTCCTGTATTAGGTTCCCCCAATTCATTAGGATAATTCCAGGTCAATGTAATAAGTCGAACACCATCAGCGTAAGCCTTGTCTAACTTAGCTAAATCGCCTCCAAGGACTCCCCCTTCTTCAATGGATAATAAAGCAGCTACTTTATGATTTTCATAACACGCTGTAATATCATCATAAGAACGCACATGACTGATATAGTCGCTATATTTTTGTATCTGACTATCGAACAATTGGCGCATAGATTCATATCTACCATACGAATCGTCTTGTTCTTCTAAGTCTACAAATAATGCAAAGTCCTGTAATCGACTATGCCCTTTTATAAGGCGCTCAATATCAATTTTCCAGTTATTAGAAAATAAATCACCATCATGAGGGTGGTCGATTAATTGCATTATCGTATCACAATGTAAATCAATCATATATTCACGCTATTTCTTTGCTTTTTTAGCATCTAATTTTTTTAATGCTTTTAGTTCAGCCATAAAGCTGTCAATATTATCAAACTTGCGATAAACAGAAGCAAAACGTACATAGGCAACTTGGTCAATATCTTTTAATTGTTGTAGTACAAGTTCACCAATACGATCTGTAGAAATCTCCTGATTTACTTCATTGCGAATGTCTCTCTCTACATTATTGACCACTTCTTCCATAACGGACATAGGAACCGTTCGTTTGTCACAGGAGCGCAACAAACCATTTAACAATTTACCACGGTCAAATAATTCGCGGCGACCATTCTTCTTTGCTACCATGAGTGGTACTTCTTCGATGATTTCATAAGTAGTAAAGCGGCGTCCACAATTAATACACTCCCGACGACGACGAATACTATTTCCTTCATCTGTCGTTCTTGAGTCTGTTACCTTCGTGTCTGTATGTTGGCAATAAGGACATCTCATTAGCTAATACTCCTTTTCTAATCAGTCAGTAATCATGAAAAAGGCACAATACGCCTATTTTCTTATACCTTATATACTACCATATTTAGTAGGGAAAGTACAAAAAGAACCATATAATGCTACTTAATAGTACTGACTTGTCTAAATCTTTTTCATTTGGTATGCTATTAATAAATGAACGACTTAGTTTAATCCCCCCAAGCCATGGTGGCTGGTTTTTTGGATTATTACTAAGTCGTTCTTTGTTTATATATATTAAATGGGTTATATCACAAAATTTAGAAAGTCCCCCATATAATACAAAGGAGTATTATATGGGGGACTTTTTTTATGCACTTACGTGCTAAATCATATGAAATTAACGTTTAATAGCATCTTGAATGCGTAACAAGCAATCGCCAGATTCGATACGGCTGCCTTCACGAACAAGAATTTCTTCAACGATACCATCGATAGGAGCTGTAATTGTTGTTTCCATCTTCATAGCTTCTGTTACGATTAATGGTTCACCTTTAGTTACGGATTGACCATTCTTAACGAGAATCTTAACAACGGAACCAGACAATGTAGCACCGATTTCACCAGGGTTAGATTCATCAACTTTACGACGAACAACGCCAGTTGTTTTAGCATGTTTATCATGAACTTTGATTGAACGAGGTTGACCATTGAATTCGAAGAGAATAATGCGATTACCATCTTCATCAGGATCGGATACTCCATTCATCTTAATGATCAATGTTTTACCTTTTTCGATAGTAACTTGGATTTCTTCACCGCGTTTCATACCAAAGAAGAATGTTGGTGTATCTAATACGGATACATCACCAAAGTCTTTTGTAAATTTAGTGTAGTCTTGAAATACTTTAGGATACAAGCAGTATGCACTTACATCTTCATCAGTTGTATTAGCACCCATTTCGTTCAATTCATTGCGAACGTGTTCGAAATCAGTTGGTGGTAATACAGCACCAGGACGAACTGTAATAGGACGTGCACCTTTCAAGATGATTTTTTGAAGTTCTTCAGGGAATCCTTGGTATGGTGTGCCCAAACGACCTTCGAAGAATTCTACTACAGATTGAGGGAAGTCTAATACATCGCCTTTTTCGTAGATATCTTTTTCAGTCAAGTTGTTTTGTACCATGTACAATGTCATATCGCCAACAACCTTAGAGGAAGGTGTTACTTTAATGATATCGCCAAACATCATGTTAACTTGATGGTATACCTTTTTGATTTCTGTCCAACGATCGCCAAGTCCAACCATTTTAGCTTGTTGTTGCAAGTTGGAGTATTGACCGCCTGGCATTTCATGTTGATATACTTCTGTGTTTGGATATTTTTCAGCTTTATCCACACCTTTGTAGTAAGGACGGATGCTGCCGAAGTAGTGAGACATTTCTTCCATGTAGTCGATGTTCATTTGTGGTTGACGTTCTGTACCAGCCAATGCATAGTACATGGAGTTCATGCTAGGTTGGCTTGTACCATTTGCAAATGCAGAGTAAGCCAAGTCGATTACGTCTACACCAGCATCTACAGCGCGGCCATAGGAGTAAATCGTATTGCCAGAACCTTCATGAGAATGCAAATGAATTGGTACTGTCACAGCGTCTTTCAACGCGGATACTAAGTTGTATGCAGCTTGAGGTTTCAACAAACCAGCCATATCTTTAATAGCAATGATATTGGCACCAGCATTTTGCAATTCTTTAGCCATTTTTACATAGTAATCAAGATTGTATTTAGGACGATTGCTATCGAGGATATCGCCTGTGTAGCACAATGCAACTTCAGCAATCTTATTTTGATTGCGAACTTCATCGATGGCAACCTTCATATTGTCAAGGCTATTCAAGCTATCGAATACGCGGAATACATCGATACCGTTTTTAGCGGATAATTGAATGAAGTTACGAACTACATTATCTGGATAGGATGTATAACCAACGGCATTGGCACCGCGAATCAACATTTGAAGTAATGTATTAGGTACTTCTTTACGGAACATGCGCAAACGTTCCCATGGATCTTCATGCAAGAAACGATAGGATACGTCAAATGTTGCACCGCCCCAACATTCTAAGGAGAATAGATTTGGTACACCTTTAGCGGCATCGCCAGCTACGCGTGCCATATCGATGGTACGCAAACGTGTAGCAAATAAGGATTGGTGAGCATCACGCCATGTTGTATCTGTAAAGAATACTTGTTTTTGGTCCGCCAACCATTTGCTGAAGCCTTCTGGACCTAATTCGTCGAATTTTTGTTTTGTACCAGGTGCAGGAGATACATCTAATTTAGATGGCAATTGCATTGGTTCAAAATCAGGTACCTCTTGAGGGCCTGCACCGGAGTAACCATTGATTGTAGTATCCGCAATGTAGCGAAGCAATTTAGTACCACGGTCGCGATCTGGTTTTAATTCGAATAATTCAGGATGGTCTTCAATGAAGTTAACTGTGTAGTTACCGCTTTGGAATTCAGGGTTTTCAAGAACGTTAATCAAGAAATGAATGTTTGTTTTAACGCCACGAATACGGAATTCTTTCAAGCAACGAAGCATTTTACGAATAGTTTCTTCATTGTTAGGACCAAATGCAGTTGCTTTTACAAGTAAGGAATCATAGTAAGGTGTTACTACGGCACCTGTGAAAGCATTACCAGAGTCTAAGCGGATACCAAAGCCACCGGAGCTACGATATGCCAAGATTTTACCTGTATCAGGCATGAAGTTATTTTTAGGATTTTCTGTAGTGATACGACATTGAATTGCAGTACCTTTACAAGGAACTTCATCTTGTGCAGGAATGCCTACTTCTGGGCTATGTAAGTCATAACCTTCAGCAATACGGATTTGAGAATGAACAATATCAATATCTGTAATCATTTCTGTTACAGTATGTTCTACTTGGATACGAGGGTTAACTTCGATGAAATAGAAGGAACCATCAGCAGTTACCAAGAATTCTACAGTACCCGCATTAACGTAGCCAACATTTTTCATGATTTTTACAGCTGCATCACATACGGCTTTACGAGTTTCCAATGGCAATGCAAAAGCTGGAGCCATTTCAACAACCTTTTGGTGACGACGTTGTACAGAGCAATCACGTTCATGTAAATGAACTACATTACCATGTTCATCACCTAAGATTTGTACTTCAATATGTTTAGGTTCAACGATGAGTTTTTCTACATATACATCATCATCGCCAAATGCTGCTTTAGCTTCGGATTTAGCGCGGTCATAAGCATCGCGTAAATCTTCTTTGCGGTGAACTTCGCGCATACCACGACCGCCACCACCATTTACGGCTTTAATCATCAAAGGATAGCCGTGAGTTTCAGCGAATTCTTCCAATTGTGCAAAATCACGCAATGCCCCATCAGAACCTGGAATCATTGGAATATCTGCCAATTTAGCTTGCGTACGAGCATTAACCTTATCGCCGAACATATTCAAATGTTCTACGTGAGGTCCAATAAAAATGATGCCTTCTTCACCGCAACGACGAGCGAACTCTTCGTTTTCGGATAAGAAACCATAGCCAGGATGGATCGCATCAATATCATGTTCCTTAGCAATGCGGATGATATCTTCGATATCCAAATATGCATCAACTGGTTTTTTACCTTCCCCAACCAAATATGCTTCATCAGCTTGGTTACGGTGCAAGGACAATGTGTCTTCTTTAGAATAGATAGCTACTGTTTTAATACCCATTTCGTTACATGCACGAAATACGCGGATTGCGATTTCGCCACGATTGGCTACCAAAACTGATTTAATTTTCTTCATAATTGCCTCCTACCGAGTCCTATCGAATGATAGATTTGTGTGCATTGATATACATTGTTTACGTGTATATCGAAATACATGTTTTACTTAAACATTTATCACTTTTTTTGATATCCGACTATGAATCAAATATACTTCTATTATACAATAATTTTCAGATATTAAAAGCATTAATCATCAATATGGTTATATTTATAAATTATTTAAATTAATATAGAAATTATTCTATTCATTAATTTTTCATATGTATTTTCACATACATCGGATTTGGAATAAGATTATATTTATGTAATTTATTCATCACCCAAGAAATGTTGCATTAAATGATTCAATTCTTCTTGGTCTCTAGCCCCCATTGTTTCAACAGCGGAATGCATAGCCAATAATGGTAAGCCAATGTCCATCGTCCGCATCGGTAGCATAGCCGATGAAATAGAACCTACTGTCGAGCCACCCGGAATATCAGACCGATTGACATAAATTTGGTATGCTACACTAGCTTCCTCACAAAGGCCTTTCACAATGGCAATAGCCTTTGCATCGCCTGCATAAGATTGGCTGCAGGCCTGTTTCAATGTAACGCCTCCATTAAGAACAGGGAAATTGGTAATATCATTTTTCTCTGGATAATTTGGATGCAATCCATGAGCTACATCAGATGAAATCATGAAGCCACGAGCCACGTCTAAATCCATATCATCACGGCTTAATCCCAAACTGCGATACACACGTTCTAATAAGTTTGGCAATAGCATCCCTGCTCCACCTTGTTTAGTACGACTACCGACCTCTTCATTATCGAATAGGATTGCACAGCGAATACCATCAACTTTATTTATCTTTGCCTCTACAATGCCTGCAAGAACACCGAAGCAAGACGTTAAATTATCAAGTCGTGGTGAACTAATGAAATCAAACTCTGTACCAACTAACGTACCTTCTGTTACAGGATAGAGTGTAATTTCATAGGATAGAATTTCAGAAGGATCACAATTAATCTCGTCTGCTAAAAATTGATTCCATACCTCCGCCTCGGATTTTGTCGTATCATCATTGGGCTTCATCATGATGATAGGTAACATTTCTTTTTGACGATTTAATGCTACCCCATCATTCACACTACGGTTCATATGAATCGCTAAATTAGGGATAATGGCGATTGGACGCTTTGTATCAAACAAAACAGAATCCACATCATATGGATTTCCACCCTTTAAAACGACAGTACCTGCCGCACCTAAAGGTCGGTCCAACCATGTGTTTTGTATTAATCCGCCATACATTTCTACATTGAGCTTCGTGTATCCTTTTACATCAGTAATAGGATTGGGCTTGACCCGTATTGCAGGAAAATCGGTATGAGCCGATGCAATGCGCAAGGAATGACGATAATCTTCGCCTATGTGAAAGGCAAATAATGTCGTACCA
>ERZ773007.520-NODE-520-length-19246-cov-3.819290_pt1 | contig 19246 bp, 2 predicted proteins | sample MGYA00580665_ERZ773007 | MGnify/ENA primary metagenome ERZ773007 (study PRJEB29015, sample SAMEA2738122) | human oral metagenome | biome: human oral; feature: human-associated habitat; material: saliva | place: China | collected 2167 ... | reverse complement strand
CAGTACTAATTTTCTCTAATGTATATTCTTTATCAACTAACAATCCATTAATAGTCGCAATTCCGTCATTATTTGTTATTCCAGTTCTACTATTTTCTTCACCATCCAATTTTGCTGAATAAATTAATCCCTGTAATTTTTTATCAGTAGCTTTTTTCTTAACATCAACTTCCAAATTAAATCTTTTTAATAATTGCACACCTACCTTATTTGCTTCAGCAGCAGTATTAAGCATACCATCTTGTGTATTAAGATCAACATTAACTGCATTACTTGCAAATGTAGGTTGATTATATGTTACGTTTTTAGGAACATTGACTTCATAAGAAAATTCAGTTAATTCATTTACATTAAATACTTTATCTCCATAATCAACATAATAATTCTTAACTTTTGACCAATCTGTAATTTGATCTTCAGTTTTCCATTGATTATCATTTAAAGTCCAACTTCTATTTATATCTTCATTTTCACTATAATAAACTTTAACTTTACTTTTTAAATTATCTGGAATTTTAATTGGCCCTGTCATAAAAGTATTGTTTTTAGAATCTAAATTTGCTCCACTTAAAAGACCTTTATTATTTTTAAATGGTATTGCTCCAAGTATTTTTACATTAGTAACAGATGGTGGGAAATTATTTTTCAATTGAACAACAACTGTAGCTTTGCCTGTTCCATTTCCATCAATAACACCAATATTAGGTGCATTTACAACATCACCATCAGTGTTATAATTAATAATTTTTTGATTTATATGTAACTCTTGAGGTGCTACAATTGAAGTTGGAACTTCAACATATCCAATCTTCTCTTCTTTATTACCATCACCATTAATATCATATACGTCTTTTACATCATCTCTACTAACATATCGTTCATATGAATTATTACTTTCATAAAGATATTTATCGTTTTCTTTATTATATACATAAACTTTAGTACTTGTTACTTTGTTATCTGCAACTGGATTAACTGTAATTATTGCACTAAAAGTAATACTTTGTTGTGATTTCAATTCTTCTGCAGACAAATAAACTTTTAAAAATTTCTTACCATCTTTATCAATAACTTCATATCCAGAAACATTTACATTATTTCCAGTTAATCTAACATCTTTTAAATCAACAATATCTTCAGGAAATTCCATTAAAACAATTGAATCTCTCCAAGATTTTGGATCAATAGCATCATTAGGTGCAATTGTACCCAAATTTATTGTAAATGATTCACTTCTTGACTTATATGTACTTAACAAAAGAGAACCACTATGATAAACAATTGGATTCAATTCATAATAATTAACAGAAATATCAGCATTTCCATTACCAGTAAATTCACTCGAATTAGCAGTCAATTTAGAAGAATAATCAATATGTTTATTTATATAATTTAATTTTCCAAATTTATCTTTATTGATTTCATCTACTACTTCTTTATCAGAAATATTCATTACATTTTCAATTTTGAACATAGTAGGATTAACCAATTTACTAGTTAATACTCTAATATTAGCAACATCATTTTCATAAACAAAAGGCTTATCAATATAAGAACCCCAATTACTACTATTAAAAGCTGCAATCAACTCATTTGTATCATTATTATAAACTTTAATCCAACCATCATCACCAAGCATTGTTTTTGGAGATACTGGGAATCTCATTCCATGAAATTTAGAATAACTCTTATTAACTAAACTATTATTTTCAGCAAATCTTTCGCCATTATTTGAAATAATTTGAAAATTACTTTCACGACGATTTCCAGAATTTATTACCCATGTTGTAGTATACAAATCATCAGTCGGTTCATTTCCCTTATATACTCTAATAGCACCAGTCTTTGCCACTGAACGATTATCAGTAGTTTTATAATAATAATTATCATTAAAATATGTATTATAATATGTTACTAAAGATCTATTAGATTCAATATATGGAGCACTTCCAAAAACTGTTGTATTAACATTATTTGTGCTAATTTGATAATTACTTTGAATTGCATATAATTTATTAAAAGCTTCCCTTGTTCTACTATCTTTAATCATCTTATCATCAACAGTCTTTAAAGAAATTATAGAAAAAGGACTATAATACTGACTATCATAATATAAATCAATATTCTTTAATACAAACTTCAATTTCTTAACATTAGAATCTATTTTATAGTCTTCTTTTATATATTTTATAATTTCTTCTTTATTAAATGTATGTATTAAAGCTCCTGTTTCTTTATTATAAAGTTCAACTTGAGAATTGTCTTTTAGTTTATTGTTATCAAAATAATTAAATCTTATCGCTTTAGTTTTTACAAAATTACCTATATCAAGGTTATTAGAATCTGAACTAATTAAAATATCATTTCCATCAGTTGATGAAACTGTAACATCTTGATTTCCATCATTATTATCTACCCTAAATCCCCAAGCAACTGACCAATCTTCTAATGCATTCTCAGGATTATCTCCCTCATAAATATTAATTGGTAAATCCTTTTTAGGTGGATATATTGATGAATCAAACCTATTTGTTCTAGGTATAGGAACAACAGGTGGAGTATGCTTATAATAAACTGAAGATTGTGCTTCAACTGAATTTGAAATTATCGGATTCTGAAAATCAGGATTATTATTAACAATTGAATAAGCTTTAGTTTTGATTTTAAAAACATGCTCATCATTATAATTCATTGCAGATTTTGGATAATAAGTTCTTATCTTTAAATTAAAATCATTAGAACCGATTTTACTAACATTATTAAATCTAATTTTCATTTTTCCAGTATTACTATCATATTCAAGAGAATAATCACTTTCACTGAATCCATAAGAATATATTTCAACTTTAGATGGATATACTCCATTTAAAGGTTCTAAATCAGATTCAATTACACCTTCATTTAATGTTAACTTATCAAGATAAGTCTTATTATCATAAGTTCTACATCTGTAAGTTCCAAAATTAACTACAAATGGATGTTCAATTACAATTTGATCATCCTTCGTAGGCAATGTTGCCTCAGTATATCTGTTTTCATAATAATTACTACGATTATAATAAGTATCATAATAATTATTTACAACAGCATTATCAACTGAAGTTTCCACAGTAAATTTTACTTCTTTTTCAATATGTGTAATTGTACCATCATTTGCAACATGATCTCCTACTAACTTAACTTTATTTTCATCACTTTTGAATTTTTTCAAATCAGCATTCACATTAACTCTAAATAACACTGTCGTACCATTATTTATCTCTTTTAAATTAACTTGATTAGCATTAACTCCAATAACATCATTAGCTATCGTAGCACTTTCTGGCAACGAAAATCTTTCAATAACATTATCTTGTGTAAATAATAACTTAGCATTCTTTAAACTACCATTACCTAAGACACGCAATTCAACCCATAAATCTTTTGAAGTAGCAGTATAATCAAGCTCTCCTAACTTAGTATATGGTAAATATTCACCCCTATACTTTTGACCACTTTTCAAAAAGTATGAATCAAATGTAACAAAATTAGTATTATCAACTCTTTCATCACCATATTGAACAGCAGTATAATTACCAGTCCTTGCATTTATATCTTTAGTATTTGAAAAATTTTTAACAATTTTACTTGTTGAAAAAAATATTCCAACTAATGCTAAAACACTTAAAATTATAACAGCTATTTTGTTAAATATTTTTTTAGATTTCATCTTTAGCAATATTCCTCCATATTATTCTTAATCTGTTCTTTGTATACTATAACGATATATCATTTTCTTCAATATACACTAATTTCAAAAATCTAAATTTTCTTTATCGCAAATAGGTTACATCATTTTTTATTACAATAAACTTACACTTTATTTACTCAAAATTTAAAATAACTATTATATAAAAAATCTCACATAATAAAAATCTAATATTTATTATTTCCCTAATAAAAAAATTAATTTAAAATAAAAAAAGACTCACATTATTTTCTAATAATGTGAATCTAATATAAAATTATGCAATATTCATATATTTAACTTTTCCAACTATAACAGTTGTAGCCATTACTAACAATGAAACTGCTATTACACTAATTACTATTGGTAAATAATTTCTATTAGCACCAGTTGGTGGTAATAAAACTATCTTTTGAGCGCTATCAGCATCAATTTCAGAAGGAGTAACTAAATCAGATGAAGAATAAACATCCCCACGTGCATTAGTACTCAATGATTGATCTGCCATCTCTTGATTACCAACAATAGAATATTGTGAACGTCTACCTTGAGTATTTGAAGTTTTAATAATCTCAGATAAATTATTGTATGTCAAAGTATCAGCATTCTTTGCAGAACCAACTAATGTAGAAACTACTAAATTAGTCTTCTTTGAAGAATTTGATTTCATTAATTCAGGTAATAAATCTCCACTTAAATCAGTAGAAGTTAACAATGTATTATATGTTGAAACTTCATCAACATATTGTCTATTAACTAAATCATTTGCAATCTTGCTTGCATCAGCTTTAGAAGCTATTACATCATTTACAGTAACTGTATTCCAGTTAGTACCTGTTACTTGTTCTTCTTTATTGTATTTAGTCATATTTGATAAATAATCAATTATCTGATTAGCATTTGTCTTTGAAACATTATCAGCTGATGGATTATTTGTTACACCAGTATAATAAAATTGTCTATCCAAATAATCAATCTCACCAACATTATCAACTTTCAATTCATAAGTAACCTTTATTGATGAACCAACCATTAACTCATCATCCATATTTAATTGAACTAACTCTGGAGTAGCTTTTGTGTTTTTTGTATTAACAACAGGTGTAGCCATTCTTCCATCTTTATAAGATGTTCTATGTCCATCATGTTTGCTAAAGTATAAATTATTTACTGATTTATCAGTATCAAACATTGTACTACCATTGGATAAAACTAATTGGAAATTAGAAACACGTTTACTTAATTTTAATTGTGCTTCAGGTCTTTCAACTAAGCCTAAATCAATATCATCAACAACATAAGAAATGTTATTAACTTTACCTTGATCCCTAGTCTCTGTTCTATTATACTCAACTTCTGTATTAATTACACCAGTTTGAGCAACCATATAAGTATTATCAATCAATTGCTTAATCATATTTATTTGATCATTCTTTTGATTTTCTTGTGTATCAGCTTTATATGTACCCAATTTTTCAAAAGAAGCTAAAATCTCAGATTTATTATTAACTAATTCTTTAGAATAATTATTAACTCTTTCTCTATAAGAATATACATCCTTAGCATCAGAAACATTTTTTACACTAGCACTATTAGCAATATTGTAATAATACATTGCTTCTTTATTTAAAGCATCAACATAGTTTTGTTTATCATAATCTCTAAATCCATTAATACCTTTAATATCATAATTTCCATTTTGATCAACACCTGCTTGATAAACAGTAGATTTATAATCTTGACCATTATAAGATTTAGTATTTAAACCTTTCATTCCAATTAAATTATTAACTTCATTATCATCACTCTTTAAAACAGTTTGACTATTATCACCATATTTGAATCTAATGAAATAATCACCTGCTGGTATTGAATTAAATCCATATTCACCATTTCCTAATTCAATAGGATTTACAGTAAGTATACCATTACCATTTAAGATAACTTTAGACTTACCACTACCACTAAAATATCTTTCATTATTTTCAGACCATGATTTATTATTAATATCATAATTCATTGTAGACCATACATGTTCAGCTCTAAAAGAATTTATAGGCATACCATCTTTATCTACATTTTGAACTAATTCAACTAATTCAACTGTTACACCATTTATTAATTTATCTTTATTTCCATTAGCATCAACATCATTTGGATTATAAACACCATTACCTACAAGAGCATTATTTTTATTAACATTTCTTGCATCTTCAAATGTAAATCCTTTAAATGTTCTATCATCTCTTGGATTTGTTTCAATAACAACTTTAATATTTGGAGCTTTATCAGTATCAGGCTCTAATCTATTATTAACATCATTATTTCTATCAGCTCTCAAATCACCATTTTCAGTTAAATCAATAACATCCAAACTACCAGCTCTTGAGTCCCTATCAATAATACCTGCATCTTTTCCAGAAACATTAGCTGTAACTCTATTTCCATCTTTATCTAAATAATCAGGAATTGTTGTTCCATTAGAATAATATGATGAATATCCATTAATTTCAGCAATATTTCTCTTACCAACTGTAGTATTTCCATTCATCAAATCTTGATCCAACTTAACTTTTCCAGTAGCTTCATCATTTTTAACTCTAAAAGTTACAAATGCAAAACCATAATCCTGTGGTTCAAATCTGTCTTTTCCATCTTCAGTTTTTAAACCAGTTAAATATAATGAATTATAAGAATACTTACCATTTTGTAACTTCTTAGAAGCTTCTCTATCAGCTAATGAAGTTACATTTTTAACAGTTAAGTCTGAAACTTTGTTTCCATTTCTATCTCCTACAAAAGTATTAGAATAAGTTTTAGAAACATTTCCATTAGCATCATATTCATTATAAGAATTTGGTACATATGTATTACCATTCAATGTACCGTCAAACTCATATTGTGAATCATCATAATAATCAACAATTTCATTAACAGTTGTATCAACATCTCCTAAGTTTTTAACAGCAATTCTATAAGTTACATAAACTTTTAAATCTTTAGCAGAATCTGCTCCAACACTAGCCGCATTGTATAAATATTCAGATTTTCTAAGTTCTCTTTGATATGTATACTCACCATTATATAATTCATCAGCTGCTCTTATTGCAATAGACCATGAACCATTGTCATCCATATTTGCATCTTTTTTATTATAATAAAAATCATGCACTTTACCATTTACAATAACTCTAGCTTTATAAACATCTTTTTGAATTGATAATTGATTTACTCTTCTCTCATTAATTCCAAAATCAACATATCTACTTTGATCAGATTTTTTAGTATATAAATAGAAATACTTAACATCTAAATCAACACTTTCCACATTCTCAGGTGGATTATTTTCATCAAGTATAGCATATTGATCATATACAGGGTATAAAATTTGAACACCAGATAAATTATCATTTACGTTTGTAACTGCATTAATCATACAATCTTTAATAAAGTTAATTACATCTGCTCTTTCTTGTGCAGCAACGCTTAGGGAAGCCATCCATTCATCAACTTTAATATATGCTTTATCATAAGACATCTCTGTAGTTGAAAATTCTAAGAATTTAGCCCATACATCTTTATATCTTAAAGCTTTTTCTCCAAAAGAAATATATTCTCCATTTTCTTGAGCTAATTTTGTTTCTAAAGCATAAGATTTATGCCAATTATCAGTTTTATAATTTTTAGGTGTAGAATCTATTTTTACAAATTTGGTATTAAAAGCTTCTCTTTCAACATCTTTAGCATTTGAAAAACCACCTGATAAATCATATTTATAGAATGTAGATTGATATAACTCACCATTATAAACAAATCTTACAAAATATTTCTTTAAAGGATTTAAGTTTTCAAATTGATATTGTCCATTAGCATTAGTTGTTGTTGTAGCTACTAATGTGCCATTAGATTCAACTAATTGCACTAACATACCAGCAAAAGGTTGATCTTTATCAGTCTTCTTACCATCAATTTCATTAGTTTTAACATCACCAATTTCTAGCCAAACATGACCACCAAGTTTTACATTAATTTTCTTTGAAACCAATTTCAACTTAACTTCAAACCAATCTGCACCATAATCATAATCATAAGTTTTCTTAATGATTTCTTTTTCTTTAAGCTCTTCACCAGGAATTTCTTGCTCTTTTCTAAGTTCCTTAGTTAAAACAATTTCATTTACCTTTTGAATTGTCATATCAATATGAGATTTTTCTAAATCAATTTCAACCAACTGATTATTATCAACTAAATAATATCTAACATCTCCATCATCATCTTCTTCAGCATAAATAGGAACACTTCCAGTTTTTACAGTTACTGTATAACTATCTCCATTTTTACCTTTTAAAACCATACTTCCTTTTGCATAACCATATTTTTGTGATCTTTTATGACTTTCGTAAGTTACTACTGAACTAGATGAAGAAAATCTATGATAATAAGAAAATTTATAAGGTTTATAATGTATAACTCTTGCTGCAGTATATTTTAACCATTTAACTTTAATAAGTGGTGATCCAGTTTCAGCAATAGCTCCGTCATTATTTGGTTTAAATCTAATAAAGAATTCTTCACCTGTAACAAAGTTAGGGAACATTATTTTATTTCCCTTACTATCTAAAAATTCTGCATCAGTGCCATTCATTCCATCAATAGAACCAACTTTAGCAAATCTATTTGCAGATGTAAAACCTTTATTTCCATTTGCAATTAATTCATTATATAAAATTTGCTTTGAAGCATCTGACGCTCCATCAACTGCTAAATTTAACTTATAAGGTCCTACTGTATATGTTCCTGTCTTTTGATCAACTAAAACTTTTAAATCACCTTCAACTGTTTGTGAAGTAAATAATTGTTTATCAGAACCCTCTATTTTCTTAAATATATTATAATATACTTCACCATAATCATTAGCTCTGAATTCAAGATTTTCATTATCAATTGGTGTTAATTGAGTTGATTCACCCATTGCAAACGGATTTGATCCATCTTCCAAAACATTACTTGAATTTCCCCAATTTCCAGATCTCCAAATTGTGTGTTGAATACTATATCTTGATTTATCATAATCATCACCATCAACGCTTCTTTTCCACAAAGCATATCCAACAGATGGCTCTACTTCATTCTCTTCACCAGATTTTTTATATTCAACATAACTTTGTTTATTATTATTCTCATCAAACAAAGCTGTTCTATAACCATGTTGGGCACAGAATAATGTACTTTTTAAATCTACTGGTTCATCACTCGTAAAATTTAACTTTAAATTCTCCTCTCCAGCAGCCTTTACAGAACTTGTAAATATCATTAATCCAAGCACTACAATTATAAATAAAAATATTTTAACTAATTTATTGCTCATGATTTCTCCCTTCAAATTTTAAATTTTTAATCTTTCGTATTTAAAAATCTTTAGTACGCATCTCTTTCTAAGTCATATTCATGAGCTTATAACTTTAATCAGTCTCTCTTTTGCTTTTTTATTACTTTTATGTGTTATTTTTGTAATAAACTTGTAAAGTACTATTATCTATTATACAAGCATCTTTATAAAAAATCAATACTTTTTACATTATTTTTTCTTTTTATGTATACTTAACAAAATATATTCAAACATAAAAAAAGCTGAATGCTTTCGCACTCAGCTTTCTAAAATAATATTAAATTATTCTTTTTTGCCCCTAAGAGCCTTTACACTTAGTGTAATAACTACCGCCATTACAATTGATAATCCAATAATTACTGGTATTACTACTTTAATATAATTTCTATTTTCACCTGTTGGTGGTAATAGAACTACTTTTTGAGCACTATCAGCATCAATTTCAGCAGGATTTACTAAATCAACTGGTGTAAATTGATTATATCTATTATCATTTTCATCTATCTCAGATATTGCATCAGCTCCAACCGTTTGATTAGCCATCTTTTGGTTACCATTAATTGAATACTGTGCTCTTCTACCTAAAGAGTTTTCAGTTTGAACAATCTCAGCAAGATTATTATAAACTAGATCATTAGCATTCTTTGTTGAAGACACTAATGTAGATAATTTTAATGAGCCTGTAGCTTTATTATTACCTTTATTCTTACCAGCTTGTGGTACCAATTCTGCAGATAATTCATCAGTTGTTAATAATGTTGTATATCCACTTAATTCATCTTTATAAACTCTATTTACTAAATCATCCTTATAATTATTAGTTTTTGTAGATGCTATCAATTCATCTTTATTTCTAACAGTCCATTTCTTACCATCAGAATTTTGAGAATCTTTATCAAACTTAAATGAATTTGTTACATAATCAACAATTGTTTTTGCAGATGTCTTTGACTTATTATTATCACTATTATCTTTTGTTATACCTGTATAGTAGAATTGATTATCCAAGTAATCAACTTCACCAACGTTTTCAACAGTTAAGTTATAAGTAACTTCAACATGAGAACCATCCATCAACTCATCATCCATATAACCTTGAACTAACTCTGGAGTATTTTTACCATTCTTTTTATTTACATGAACATTTGTTAATCTCAATCCTTTTGGATTCAAATTAAATTCACCTGGATGATCATTATCATATTCAGCTGTATGTCCATTATGTTTTCCAAAGTATAAGTTATTTACTGATTGTCCTGGTTCTGCATCAAACATTGTAGTACCATTTGCTAAAACTAACTTAAAGTTTCCAATATTTTTTGTTAATTTTAATTGTGCTTCAGGTCTTTGAACAAGTCCTAAATCCAAATCATCAACTGTATTTACTAATTCTGTATCTGCTGCAGTATTCTTTGGAGGTTGACCTATATCATAAGTATCTCCTCTACCACTATTCCATGTATTGAATCTAAACTTCTTATCTGCTTGTCCTTCAACACTAGTTCTATTATATTCTGTTTCCAAATCAATAACACCAGATTGAGCAACCATCTTAGTTTCTTTCATCAATTCTTTTAACATTGTAATCTGTTGCTCTCTTTGTTTTTGAGCATTCCATGTACTTCCATTTTCTGCAATTGTGTTAGTAGAAATCTTTTCAAATGATCTCAATATTTCATTAATTTCATTTCTAAGACCTTTAGATTTTTGAGTTTCACCATTAGAATATGCATTTACATATTTTCTAAATGCCTCAACATCTTTAGCATCTGAAATTCCTTTTTGACTATCGCCTTTAGCAATATTGTAATAATACATTACATTTTTATTAGTTCCATTTGAAATTTGACCATTTTCAGAATAATTTTGATTATCATAATCAACAAATTCTTTAATTCCTAATCTATTAGCTCCTGTTGGATCTTGTGCAATACCTTTTTGATAAACTGTAGATTTATAATCCTGTCCATTGAAAGACTTATTATTTAATCCAAGAACTTTATCATCAGATGTAGTTACAAATCCATCATTTCCATTACTTGTACTTATATATTTATTATCATTATTCGATACAATACTATTTACATCAACTGCTCCAATTTTTGAAGCTGCTTCTGTATTTAACAATCTATTAACTTCTGTATTTTCATCATTTACTAAAACTGTTTGTGTTGTATCACCATATATATATCTAACAAAATAATCACCAGATACTATAGATGAGAATGCGTATGCACCTTTTCCACCATCTTCTGTTAATGTAAGTGGTTCTACATTTAACAATTTAGATGTATTTTTTGGATCTCCAGAGACCATAACTTTTGATTGAACTACTTTTTGTCCATTCTGATTTACTACAACTTTACCACTATAATATCTTGTAGCATCTTCATAAACACCTGCATCATCAATAACATATCCATTATTCTTTTGAACTATTGGATAATATTTACTTGTCCAAACATGTTCACCAGAATAATTTCCTGTCCATTGACCTTTACTATCAACTTGCTTTACTAATTCAACTAATTGAACTGTAACACCATCAATTTTTTGATCTTTGTCATCTTTTGAATTATAAATACCATTACCTATAACTGCTTCATTTGAAGTAGCGTTTCTCTGATCTTCAAAAACATAACCTTTAATTACTTTTTGATTATTATCATTTACTGGTACATAAATAATTACATTTGGAGATCTATCAGTATCATTCTCTAATCTATTTTCAACAGGATTTTCACTTGTAATAATATTTCCTTCTCTATCAAAATCATTACCTGAAATACTTCCTGGAATAGAATTAATATCTACAATACCTCTAATAGCATCATCAGATTCTGTAGAACTATACATATTAATCTCTGCTAAGTTCTTAACACCAATCTTTAAATTACCACTCTCAATATCTTGATTTAATTTAATTCTACCAGATTCATCATTCTTTAATTTAAATGTTACATAAGCAAATCTAGTTTCTCCTGATTTAACTTCACCCATACCTTTAATAAATAAAGCACTATAAGAAGAAGTTGCACCACCTGGAACATCTAGTCTAGTCTTTGCATCACTTGCATCTGAGCTGTTTGAAGTTGTCGCTGTAGTTCCATCTTGAGGATTACGTCCTCTATCATCAGCATCCCTATCTATAAAATATGTTCCTTCTTTAACATAAGGATTGTTCATATCATGTTCTAAGTATTCTGAATCATAGTAATCTGCAATTTCATTAACAGCAACATTAGTTTCACCATAATTCTTAACAGCAATTCTATATGTTACATATACTTGTAAGTTTTTATTTGCATCACCATTTGTATAAACATTTTGAGCATTATATAAATATTCAGATTTTCTAATTTGTCTACTATAACTTTCTTTACCATTATATAATGGATCATTTATTCTATTATATAACAAATCAGCTGTTGTTTGTAAACCTGTATTTACTGATATATTAGCATAATCAACATCTTGTTTTCCACCATATCTATATGTTTGATCTGTACCATTTACAAGAACTCTTGCAGATGATAAGTCTTTTTGTAAATATAAATCTGTAGAAACTCTATTTTCTATACCATAATCAACATTTCTAGCAAAATCATAATTTCTTTTATATAAAGATTCATATGTTATTCCATCTCTTATTATCTTATCTTCATCTTGAGTATGATTATGTCCATTAGCATCAACAGTACCAATATCTCCTATAAAAAATTGATTTGATTTAGGATAAGCTTCTATATTTCTTGATGTTACCATTGTATCCATCATATAATCCCAAACTTGTTCACCTTCAGCTGTTTGTCCAATTCTTGATAAGAAATCCTTTTTAATTGAAGCATAATTTGAACTAAATGAACCTACTGGTGTATATGTTTGATACATTGAATGTGCATCAGTCATATTATAATCAGCATGTGTTCCCGCTTGATGCATTTCATATAAAGCATCAGCATATCTCAATGCTCCTGAATTCAATTTAACATCATTATCTATATGTGATGTATAAGGAATATAATTACCATTTGCATCTTTTAGCTTAGAATAGTAACCATATGCTTTTCCTTCTCCACCTTTTCCTTTTGGATAGCTCTTAGTTCCTGCAGATATTCTCATAAATCTATCATTTGCATCCTGTCTACCACTTGTTATAATATCCTGACTTGGATCATTACCATCTCTTTGATATCTTGATAATTCTTCAGCTGTATTTCTATTAGCTTCATCATCACTAACTGAATTTACACCAATATCTGTTTTCTTAAATTGCATTCCATTAAATGTAAATGTTACATAATATTTATGCATTGGATTCAATAATTGGAATCCATAATTACCATTAGCATCAGTCAAGGTTGTTGCAACTAATTTACCAACTGCATTTGGATCAGTTGTCAATGTTCCTGTACCTGCTGTTAAATCAAACAAATTAACTTGAATTCCTTGAACATTATGTTTTAATTTTTCATATTCCGGCATTGAAGAATCTAATTTGAATTTTCTTGATTCTTTACCTTCTTGAACAACTTGCCATACATTACCACCTAAATTAATAGCGGTATGCTTTCCAGTCAAATGAGTCTCAACTTTAACAAATGTATAATTGTGTTCTTTACTACCCTCTCTACCATCATTCCATCTATCGGTTTCTGGATAAGGCTTTTCTTCTTCCCAATTTAAATCATACCACATATTAGGATATTTTGAAGGTCTTGGTAATGTTGCAGGTTGTCCCGCATGCTTATCATCCTTTATTTTAATTTGGCCAGCAGCTCTTGATGTTTCATCATCAAAGTAAACTCCCAGTTTAGCACATTTGTCTAAATATTGATATCCGTATTTTTTCGCCTTTTCAAATGCATCAGCTTTTCCAGCTTCTGCAGTATATATAATACCATTAGAATAATAATTTGAGGTCTCATTTTCACCAAGCATTCTATATTCTACTGGCTCATTAGTTCCATTCGCTAATAAATATGCATTAGAAATAACTTCATTACTTTTATTAACATTATTTAATGTCATTCCTACTTTTTTGCTTTGACTTTGAACATGCAATGGATCATCTTTATTTTCGTCCTCCAATTCTCCAATAGTCAATGTAGGTATCTTCGAAATATCATTAACATCTTCAAATTTATAAAATTTATATGCAACTGGTTTTTGTGGATTATATATCAATTCCATCCCAAATTTAGCATTTTCAAATTTATTTTCAACTGTTACCCCAGCGCCTTTATTAATAGTATTAATAGTATTATTATATAATGCTCTCATTATTTTTTGAGCATATTCTTGACTTGAAAAGAATTTTTCCCAACTTAATTCAACCATTTCTCCAGTTACAGGATCTTTTATTTGATTATAATCGCCAAATCCTTTTCCACCATAAAAATTATATCCATCAGCATTCGAATCTGTCAAATCAATAATTCCCGAAGCTTTTGCTAATTCTGTTATTGATCCCTCTGAATCCGTACTTCCACTTATTCTCGTACTATAATTTGCACTTTCTGGAACATATAAAGCTGTTACTCCATTTAATGAATTTACATATTTTAAACTTATAAATGGTTTTATTTCAATCAAATTTCTATCATCAACTAAATTAAATCTAATATAAAACTCCTTGCCAAACTCAGGGAATTGTTCTCCTTCAGGATACTGCTCAAGATTTCCATTTAACAATTGAAATTTTCCAGTTTTTCCTTCATATTTTTTAGAATCATTTAAATAAGCATTGTTTTTACCATAGTAAGTCTCAATATCTAAATCATTAGCAGAGTCAATTCTAACTCCAGAATTATCTTTTTTATAAGCAAAATCAACTGCAAATTCACCAATCAAAAATGTATTTTCTTTTGTTTGATGTCTATTTTTCCTCAAAACTTCATTTCTAACTAAATCAGCTAAAGTCATTCTTCCATCTTTAGTAAGTTTGTTAGTAATTTCTTCATTATTATTACCACTGGTATTAAAAATTCCCAATTTATAAGGTCCCATTGTAATTGTTTTTGATTCTTGATCAACAAATGTTTTAACTACTTTATTATCATTATTTTGACGATTTCCCGCACTTATTTTTGAATCTTCATCAATATTTGATTCATGTATATCAATTTCTGTAACATGTTGTTTATTAGATAAAGATTCATTTCCAACTAAATACTGAAAATTAGCAAAATCTTCTGATCTTGTTACAATTTCTTCATCCTTTGCAATTACCGTCGGTTTAGTTGCCTGTAGAGTTACTTGATTTGCCAACCCAGTCTTCATTGAATCCCATTCAGATGGCCTTTCAAACATTAATGGTGCCCAACCTTCATAAGCCAATCTAAGCCCCCTTTCTTCAACATTTCTAAATGTTGAAGAAACTGCTGTATTTTTAGGTTCATTATACTTATTTGTCCATGTTAAAGAATTCCAAATAGTTTGTTGTATTTGAGCAAGAACACTATCAGAAAGACCCTCTAGCATCATTTTACCTTGATATGTCATTGCATATGCAACATCTTGAGGGATATGATCATATGGATCTCCATATCTATTAAAAGTTAATGTTTTTTCTGGAATTACAATATCCTTTCTTTTTTGATGCTTATTTTCTCTTAATGCTTTTAACTCTTTAGCATCAACCTTTTTAAACGGCTCTGTTAAAATACCCAATCCATGTTTTGCGCAATACGCAATCCATTCTGGCATCATTTCAGGATGACTATCAGCCCATAAGGTATACATTTTAGGGTCTCCGCGACCACTAAGTTTTTTATCGATTACATATGGTTGATTCTTCAAAACATTTCCATAGGTATCAGGCTCCATCAATCCCATTTTAAAATAGCTTTTATCATTATATACTGCAAAATCCGGCTCTCTACTTTCAGAATAATTATAGCCTTCCATTTTCAAAACCATATTTTTAGCTTCTGATTCAGAACCACCATTATTTAAAAAATTTAAAACTTCATTATATTTACCATCTTTATTAAGACTTTCTAAATATTCTTTATACTCAACCTCTGGAGACTTTCCAGCTTTAATATTATTAACCATTTTAACAGCTACATTTTCATCTCCACCATTATTAAGATAATTAATTACATAATCATACTTATGATCCTTATTAAGCTTTGATAAATACTTTTGATAAGAATTAACTTCTCCTGCATACTTCCCTTTATCAATTTCATGCACTAATTTTTTAGCAGCATCCGTATCATCATTTTCTTCCAGCAAATCAATTACAGAATCATATCTACCATCTAAATTAATTTCATCAATATAATTCTCATAAGGAATTTTTCCATCTTTTACTGCTTGCAACATTTCTACTAATTCTTTAGCTTTATCAAGCTTACCACCATTTGAAAGATATCTAATTATATAATCATATTCAAAATCAGTATTTTTTGATATCAATTCTTCCAAATATTGCTGCTTTAATTCTTCAGCAGTTGGCTTATTTTGATTTTCATGCGTAACAGGTGTTACTGTCGCTTTAGAGTCAATCGAATACAATATATATCTCTTTTCAATTGGTGATTTTGTAAAAAACAAAAGCGACAACATTATCATAGTGATAATAATTAATTTATATTTAGCCTTCATTCTTACCTCCTTCTTTATATTTTTTTATATTTATAAAATTTAAAAACATACTAATAATAATTATTATTATCAATAATAATATCTTAAATATAGTATTCATTATGTTTGTATTTATGAAATATATATCAGCATAAGCAAAATCATCTTCATCTTCATTTTTATTAAATGACTTACTATTACTAGCTCGTAATCCATCAACACTAACTGATTCTGCTATTTCAGCCACATTATGTGTCAACTTCAATTTATTATTTATTATTTTATAAGATAATATTAATTTTACTTCCTTAACTTCGCCAGGATTCAACAATACATTAGACAATGTATCATTATACACATAATTATTTTCACCGATACGCCATCCAGTATTTATTTCTGGTTCAAACTCAAAACCATCCGGAATGTAATCAACTATTGAATTAGCATATCCTGCAAGTAATCCATTATTTTTAACTAAAATATTATACTCTACATATGCTTTAGAATTATTAATTTCTTTTTTATTTAAATCAACTCTTAAATAATTACGAAAATCTTTTACCGATAATGTTCGATTATTAATAACAACTTTATTAATACTTTGCATTAATTTTAAAGAAAACTTAATATTTGAAATTAATCCTAAATTTACATTATATATACTTGATTTATTTATAACTAAGACATCCGTTATTGCAACTTTTTTATTTGCAATATCTTTATTAATAAACTTAGAATTATTTAATTCTTCACTAAGATTTGCTTTATAATTAGTTAAATTATATTTATTTGAATCATAATCCACTACAACAACATAGTTCCCCGATTTCAAGTTATTAAATAGATAATTGCCATTTTCATCAGTTTTTACGATACGTGAATTACCAAATTGATCATATATTAAATCTTTTCCATTTTCATTATATAAATAAACATTTATATCTTTTATATTAAGTTCATCATAATCTTTTATTCCATTTAGATTCATATCATTCCAAACATTACCACTAATATTATATTTATATTCAGTATCATTTTTAGAACTTTTATATTGTTCACCAGCTTTTTTAAAATTCTCACTATATCTATTGGCTGTGCCTTTTATAACATTATTTATAGTATAACTTCCATATTTATTAGAATTAACATATATATCAACCATATTCGACACTGGCATTAAAGATTCAACACTACCTAAATATGTTGGCTTTGTAATTACTCTTAATTGTACCTTTTCTCCAGGATTTATATTTTCATCAATAGATATCGCCAAATTTGAAGATTTATATTCTTTTTCAGGGTTATTTCCAATCTTAACAAAATACTTATCAATATCAACACTTCCTGGCAACTTATCAACAATTGTTATTCTTTGAACATCAATCGATTTATTTACAACTTCTGAAATATATTCTAATCTATCCGTATCTAATAATGTTTGATTATTTCCAACATTACTTCTAACTAAAACATCTACATTTAAAACATTTTTTAATGAATATTTTAAAATTTTACTTGTATCAACTTTTTTCTTTACATCAACATATGTTTCTGCTTTTAATTCAATTTCAGATTTTACATCTGCTTCTGCATTTAATTGAAAAGATATTGATATTTTCTGAGAAGATTTTTTGTTTTCATCCATTTGACCAGGTATCCCATCTTTATAAACATCATACCTAGTATTTAAAGTTCCTATATCAAATACTAACTCACGTGTTCTTTCATCAAACTTCATTTTATTATAACTAGAGCTTTTAATTGTTAATTCTTTCGGAACAACCATTTTTATTAATACATTATTCTGCTTTGTAAAAGAATTATTCTTTACATATAAATCAAACCCATATTGACCATTTAAATTCATCTCATCAAAGTTTTCCTCTGACGAAGGAATTAAAAATGTTGCTATTCCACCTTCAGACAAATTATTATTCAAATCAATTTTTTCATCATATCCATATTCCTCAGCAAAAACATTTACATTTAATTTAACAATCTTTTGATCTTCATAAGGTGTTTTTCCTTCTTCACCTATACGATCTTTATAAACCAAATATTCAACGTTTACAGTCTCTCCAGGGGCAATATTCAATATTTTTCCATCAATTTTATTATTTAATAATTTTACATATTTGTTTTTATACTTATCAGTAAACTCATATAAAGCCGTATAATCATTAGCTACTATATTATATCTAATATCCTTCGCAATATCCTTACCTGAATTCTTAACACTTAAAACATATTTAAGCATTCTACCAGATGGTATATCTTGCCCATTTTGATATTCTACATTTGTATTATAATCAAAAATTTTCATTGTACTATTTAACACTGGTATATTAGTTGTTTTCAATCCAACAACTGATGCATTAATCATCTTTGGAACATTTCCGACTATCTCTGAAACTGTATAATATACAGAATAAATAGTTTTACCTATCATAGAATATTCCATATTTTCAGGTGTTTTAAAATTATATGCAAAATTAAATGCCTCTCCATTTTTTAAAACATCATTTACTTCTATCAAA